>ERZ1292630.847-Hain-H41-02um-R3-847-length-31038-cov-6_pt1 | contig 31038 bp, 30 predicted proteins | sample MGYA00564408_ERZ1292630 | MGnify/ENA primary metagenome ERZ1292630 (study PRJEB36523, sample SAMEA6512641) | groundwater metagenome | collected 2019-01-08 | study: AquaDiva: Metagenomics assemblies of 32 groundwater samples
GGTTGGGCTCGCACAGCATGAGGTTGCGCGGCATGTAATCGCGATGCACGTAGACCCGCGGCTGCGCCAGATTGGCCTCCAGTATCAGGGCGAACATGCGCTCCAATACCAGGCTCTGCTCGGGCGCGAGGACCAGATTCAGGTGACGCGCCAGATACCACTCGGGAAACAGGTCGAGCTCGCGCCGCAGCAAGGCGCGGTCGTAGGGGGGCAGCACATCCGGCCGGCTGGCGAGTTGCCAGGCGATGAGCGCATCGATGGCGTCGCGGAACAGGGCGTCCGCCCTGGTATCATCCTGTTTCAGCGCGGCGAGGTAGGTGGTGGCGCCGAGGTCGGTGAGCAGCAGAAAGCCCTGCTCAAGGTCCTGCGCCAGTACCCCGGGCGCGTTCAGGCCGGCACTACGCAGCAGGCCGGCGACCTGGATGAACGGCCTGCAGTTTTCCTTCTGCGGCGGCGCATCCATGACGATGCGGCTTTCGCCGCGGCCGGCAAAACGGATGCGGAAATAGCGGCGGAAGCTGGCATCGGCCGAAGCCGGTTCGATTCGCCATTTCTCCCCGGGGAAAAGCTTCCCGAGCCATGCCTGTAACGCCAGTGTCCTCTCCAAATTGCGTTCCGATTGCCATTAGTGTGAAAGTGTGCGATTTTAGCATCCAATAACACGCTCCCTTCCCCCCTTTATCCAACATGAAGTTCCCGATGCGCCAGTTTGTGCCCGCTTTGGTCCTGCTTTTCTGCGCCGCGGCAGCCGAGGGGCAGGAACCCGGGCTAAGGCCGCCATCCGCGGGCAAATCCGCCAATGCGGGCGGGCCGGTCACTATCTTCGCCGACCGGATGGAGGGCTATGCCAACAAGGAAACCAGCGCCAGCGGCAATGCCGAACTGCGCCAGGGCAATGTCAGTATTAATGCCGATCGCCTGCTCTATATTTATGCCACCGACGAGGTGCAGGCGAGCGGCGGCGTGCGCCTCGCGCGTGACGGGGATCGCATGAACGGCACCGGGCTGCGCCTGCGCGTGCGTGACAACGTCGGTCAGTTCGACGCTGCCGACTATGAATTTTCCCTGCGCGGTCGAGCCGGATATGCCCCGGTGCGCGCGCGCGGCACGGCCGATGTGATCAAGCTCCAGGGCAACGATAAGTATCACCTGGAGAACGCGACGTTGACCACCTGCGGACCGGGCAACAACGACTGGTATCTGCAGGTCGGTGAGCTCGACCTGGACATGACACGCGATGTGGGAGTCGCGCGCAGGGGCAAGCTCGTGTTCAAGGACACGCCCATCGTCTACGTGCCGTGGGCAGATTTTTCCCTGCACAATCAGCGCAAGAGCGGTTTTCTGCCTCCCACCATCGGGAGTTCCGGCAAGAGCGGAGTGGAAATCAGCACGCCCTACTACCTGAACCTTGCGCCCAACCGGGACCTGACCATCGCGCCGCGCGAGTTCTCCAAGCGCGGGCTGCAAATGACGGCGCAGCTTCGCTACATCGACCGTGACTACGACGGCGATGCCCGCTTCGAGCACCTGTCCAACGATCGGGTGAGAAACATCAGCCGCTATGCCGCCACCATTCAGCACAATCAAAGATTCAGCAGCAATCTGAGCGGTTACCTCAATATCAACAAGGTTTCCGACGACAATTATTTCCGCGACCTGTCGAGCCGCATCAACATTACCTCGCAGACCACGCTGCCGCGCGACGGCATGCTGACCTACAACGGCGGCTGGTGGAGCGCAAGCGCGCGCGCGCAGCGCTTCCAGACCCTGCAGGACCCGGCCAACCCGGTGATCGAACCTTACGGCCGGCTGCCGCAGTTCACGCTGAATGCGGCACGCCAGTACGTCGGCGGCCTGGACATGGCGCTCAACAGCGAGTTCGTCAAGTTCTATCACCCCACCAACGTCATCGGCAGCCGCCTGACAATATATCCCAGCGCCAGCCTGCCGCTGATTGCTGCGGGCGCTTATCTCACGCCCAAACTAGGCTTTCACTCCACCGGCTACAGCCTGGCGCGCAACCCGGCCGGCTCGCCCGAGACGATGCAGCGCGTGCTGCCCATCGCCAGCGTGGACAGCGGCCTCACGTTCGAGCGCGACACCGCGTTTCTGGGACGGAATTTCCGCCAGACGCTGGAACCGCGCTTTTATTACCTGCATGTTCCCTACCGCGACCAGAGCAAGATACCGTTGTTCGACACCGGTCTGGCCGATTTCAATTATGCACAGGTGTTTTCCGAGAACCTGTTCAGCGGCGGTGACCGCATTGCCGACGCGAACCAGCTGACCGTTGCGGCGACGACGCGGATACTGTCGCCGGCAAGCGGCCAGGAGGTGCTCAAAGCCACCATCGGTCAGCGCCACTATTTCCAGAACCAGCAGGTGGCGCTCAACGACGTGACGCCCACGCGCACCGACAAGACCTCGGATTTTCTGGCTGCAGTGAACGGGCGCCTCTCCCGCTACTGGACCCTGGACAGTGCGCTGCAGTTCAATCCGCATCGCAATTTTTTCGAGCGCCTGGGCATCGGCGCCCGCTACCAGCCCGAGACGGCCAAGACGCTCAATCTCGGCTATCGCTTTACCCGCGATGCGCTCAACCAGGTCGACCTATCGGCGCAGTGGCCGCTGGGCGGCGGCTGGTCCGGCGTAGGACGTTACAACTACTCCATGCGCGACAGCCGCCTGGTCGAAAGTCTGGGCGGTTTCGAATATAATGCCGGCTGCTGGATTGGCCGGGTCGTAGTGCAGCGCTTCGCGGCCGCCACCGGGAACTTTACCAGCGCGGTGTTCGTGCAACTGGAGTTGAACGGATTTTCCCGCATCGGGTCCAACCCGCTGGAGACGCTGAAGCGCAACATCCCCGGCTACTACAGCCGCCTCGACCAGACCCGCCCGGATTCGCGGCCGTTCGACTTTTTCGAGTAATAAGATGCGAATTTCATTTTCGAGAGCGCTTGCCTGGCTCGCGGGAGCCGTGCTGGCGTTCTGCGCCGGCAGTCTTTTCGCGCAAACAGCCGCCCCCAATACGATTGTGCTGGTGGACCGGATACTCGCGGTAGTCAATAACGAGGTAATCACCAGCCGCGAGGTCGCAGAGCGGGTGAAGACGGTGACCCAGCAACTGGGCCAGCAGGGCACGCCCCTGCCTCCGGCGGATGTGCTGCAAAAGCAGGTCCTGGAGCGCATGATCATGGACCGCCTTCAAATCCAGTTGGCCAAGGAAACGGCGCTGCGCGTGGATGATCTGCAACTGGACCGCACAGTCGCGCGCGTGGCCGAGAGCAATAGGATGTCGCTGACCGATTTTCGCCGCGCCTTGGAGCGCGATGGGATTCAGTTCGAAAAGTTCCGCGAGGAGATCCGCAACGAGATCATGCTGTCGCGCTTGCGCGAGCGCGAGGTGGACAACCGCATTACGGTCAGCGACAACGAAATCAATTATTTCCTCGGCCAGCAAGGCGCGTCGCAAACTTCCGCCAGCGAGTACAACCTGGCTCACATTCTGCTGCGACTGCCGGATCAGGCAAGCCCGGAGCAGGTCGACAAGCAGCGCGCGCGCGCGGCAGAAGTGCTGCTGCAATTGCGCGAGGGCGCCGATTTTGCCAAGCTGGCCGTCAGCTTTTCCGATGCACCGGACGCGTTGCAGGGTGGTGCCATGGGCTGGAGGGCACGCGATCGGCTGCCGGAATTGTATGCCCAGGCGCTGGAGGGCATGAAGGCGGGCGAAGCCTCCGGCGTGCTGCGCAGCCCGGCCGGGTTCCATGTGATCAAGCTCCTGGAGCGCCGCGGCGGCGGCGCTCCGATGCTGGTAGAGCAAACCCATGCGCGTCACATACTGGTGAAAACCAATGAGATCGTGTCCGAGGCTGACGCCAGGCGCAAACTCACCAATTTGCGCGAGCGCATAATCAGCGGCGCCGATTTCGGCGAACTGGCCAAGCTCAATTCCGACGATTCGTCCGCCGTCAATGGTGGCGACCTGGGGTGGCTTTATCCGGGGGACACCGTGCCTGAATTCGAGCGCGCGATGACAAACCTCAAGGTGGGTGAGGTGAGCGAGTCCTTTAAGACAACGTTCGGCTGGCATTTGATGCAGGTGCTGGAGCGGCGCACGGCCGATGTTTCCGGCGAGCGCAAGCGGATGGAGGCGCGCCAGATCCTGCGCGAGCGCAAAGCCGATGAGGCTTACCAGGAATGGCTGCGCCAGCTGCGCGACCGCGCTTTCGTGGAGTATCGGCTGGAGGAGCGGTGAACCTGCGAAAATCAGGTGAACCGCCGTTTTTGGGATGAACCTGCTCCCTGTCATCGCGCTCACTTCCGGTGAGCCCGCCGGTATCGGGCCGGACATATGTCTCGCGCAGGCGCACCGCGGCTTGCGCTGCCGCGCCGTAATTCTCGCTGACCGCGAACTGCTCGCCGCGCGCGCGGCGCAACTCGGCCTGGCCGCGCGCTTGCGTGAATTCGACCCCGCGCGGACGCCGGCGGCAGATGAGTTGGAGGTGCTGCATGTGCCGCTCGCCGCGTCCGTGACCGCGGGCAGGCTGGATCCCGCCAATAGCGCCTACGTGCTGGCTTTGCTCGATCGCGCCGCGGCGGGCTGCATCAACGCGAGCTTTGCCGCGATGGTGACTGCGCCGGTGCACAAGGGCGTGATTAACGATGCCGGCATTGCGTTTACCGGGCATACCGAATATCTTGCCCGGCTGACCTCCACGCCGCGTGTCGTAATGATGCTTGCCGGCGGCGGTCTGCGCGTGGCCCTGGCCACTACCCATATGGCGCTCGCCGAGGTGGCAGGTGCCATCACGCGCGAAAGCCTGGAAGCGACCTTGCGCATTCTGCATCAGGCGCTGCAGCGGCGTTTCGGCATGACGCTACCGCGCATCCTGGTCGCAGGGCTGAATCCGCACGGGGGCGAGGGCGGTCACCTCGGCCGCGAAGAGATCGAGGTCATTTCCCCGGTGCTGAATAAGCTGCGCCAGGAGGGCATGCGTCTGCAAGGGCCTCTGCCGGCCGATACGCTGTTCACGCCGCAGGTGCTCGCCGGCGGCGATTGCGTGCTGGCGATGTATCACGATCAGGGGCTGCCGGTGCTCAAGTATGCAAGCTTCGGCAGGGGCGTCAACGTCACGCTCGGGCTTCCCATCGTGCGCACCTCGGTCGATCACGGCACGGCATTGGAATTGGCTGGCTCGGGCAAGGCCGACGCGGGCAGCCTGGTAGCCGCGATTGAAATGGCGCTGGAGATGGTGCGCGCCCCTTGTTGAGATGAAACACATCCCGCGCAAGCGGTTTGGCCAGCACTTCCTGACCGACCAGGCGGTGATCGCCGGCATCGTCGCCGCGATCCGGCCGCAGGCGGACGACGCGATGGTGGAAATTGGCCCGGGGCTGGGGGCCCTCACCACCCCGCTCTGCGCGGTTCTGCGTCACCTGCATGTGATCGAGATCGACCGCGATATCGTCGCGCGCCTGCAGCGTGCCTACCCGCCGACGCGCCTCACGGTGCATACGGGCGATGTGCTCGAATTCGATTTTTCCGTGCTGCCGCGCGCGCTGCGCGTGGTCGGCAACCTGCCGTACAACATCTCCACGCCGCTGCTGTTCCACCTGGCGCGCTACGCCGAGCGCATACAGGACATGCATTTCATGCTGCAGAAAGAGGTGGTCGAGCGCATGGTCGCCCTCCCGGGTGGCGGCGATTACGGCCGTTTGTCGGTGATGCTGCAGTACCGCTTCGACATGGAGTTGCTGCTCGAGGTGGCGCCCGACGCGTTTTCGCCGCCGCCGCAGGTCAATTCAGCCGTGGTGCGCATGCTGCCGCGGCCGCCGGCGCAGCTGAAGGCGGCGACCGAGGCAGGTCTGGCGCAGGTGGCGCGGCGTGCGTTTGCGCAGCGGCGCAAGACCTTGCGCAATTCCCTCGCCGGGCTGCTTGAGGCCGGGGACTACGCCGCGCTGGGGATCGCACCGGGCCTGCGCGCCGAGAATCTGACAGTGGCCGATTTTGTCGCCATTAGCAACTTCCTGTCGGAAAAAGAAAAATTGACGCCGAATTGATATTCACAAAAGCGCCTGCGGCTGGCACAATTAGACACCCTTGCCGTTTTTAGCCAAGCTTTTGTCCTGGAGTAATAGTATGGGCCTGCTCGATGACCTGAAAAAACAGGCAGACGTGGTGAAGAGCCAGCAACTTTCCCAGCAGTCAATGCTGCAGGAAAGCATCAAGCTGGTCGAAGCCAAGATGAACCAGGCATTCCTTTACCTGAACGATCTGCTCAAGCAGCTGGCGGTGCTCAGGCCGGCCAACCCGACGGCGTATATGATACCGGGCATCGGCGACTTTCAGAATCTGGGCTTTAGCGAGTCTTTCATCGACTATCGCAAGAAAAAGATCGGCGACAAGGACTATTACGACGTCATCACCTTCTTCATCAGATGGGCTTCGCCCGTCAGCATCAGTCTCGAACGCGACATGCCCGCTACGATACAGAAGGTGCGCGATGCGCTGTGGAACTTCGGCCTGAAATTCACGGAAGAAGAAATCAAGAAACCCGGCGGCGGTTTCCAGAAGCTGAAATTCACCGTGCCCAGCACCATCACCTGCGACATCACCATCACCGCCGACCATGACAACTGCCGGCTGCTGGTAAAGGGCAAGCACTTCCTGCGCCTGGGTGCGGACGAGCTGCGCATTCCGGCGGGCGACATCAACGAGGCGCTGCTGGAAGAGTTCGCCAAGATGCTGATCGGCCAGCCGACTGTGCTGCGCAAGTATCGCGCCTGATGATGGACTGAACAACGGCGGCCGGGAAAAGGGTAGGACCCTTCCCTTCGTGCCCTAGTCATTTCCGCTGGATGAGCTCGATCTTGTAGCCGTCCGGGTCCTGCACGAAGGCGATTACCGTGCTGCCCCCTTTGACCGGTCCGGCCTCGCGGCTCACCACGCCGCCCTTTGCCTTCACGGTTTCGCAGGCTTTGTAGGCGTCGGGCACCTCGATCGCCAGATGCCCGAACGCGTTGCCCAGGTCGTACTTGTCCACGCCATGGTTGTAGGTGAGTTCGATTACGGCGTGCGCGTCCTCGGGGCCGTAGCCGACGAAGGCGAGGGAGTACTTCTGTTCCGGCCGGTCGGTGGTGCGCAACAGCTTCATGCCCAGGACCTCGGTGTAGAATTTCACCGAACGTTCCATGTTGCCCACACGCAGCATCGTATGCAGTATTCTCACGACGATTCCTCCTATAAGATCGGCAGGCGGTGGCTGCAGTCACGCAACTCCGCGCGCGCAGCTGCGTAATCGGGATAAAGGCGGCCGACCACGGCCCAGAAGCGCGCCGAATGGTTCATTTCCCGCAGATGCGCCAGTTCATGCGCGACCACATAATCGATGAGACGCAGGGGCAAGTGTATCAGGCGCCAGTTGAGGCGCACATGCCCGCCCTCCCGGCACACGCCCCACTGCGTGCGTGCATTGGACAGCGTCAGCGCCGGCGTCGGCACGCCCAGGCGGGCGGCGTAGTGCGCCAGGCGCTCGCCGAGCAGCGCTCGCGCCCTGTCCTTCAGCCAGGCTATGCCGCGCTTTCTCAACACCGCCGGCTCGCCGCGAGGCGCGAGCCCGATGCCTAGCCGGCCGTGCTGCAGGCTGATGTCGCGCCGGCCGGGCAGGAGATCGATTCTCACCGTCTCACCCAGCAGCGCGATCATCGACCCGTCGCTCCAGTTCACCACCGGCGGCTTGGGCGCGGCGCGCCACTCGGACAGTTTTTTCAGCACCCAACGCGCTTTTTCCCGGATAAAGGCCTCGACTTCGGTGATGGGTGTATGGCCTGGCGCGGCCACGCGCAGCCCGTTGTCGTCGATGACGATACCGATGGAGCGCCGACGGGCGCGGCGGAAGCGGTAGCCCACGATTTCGCTGCCGAGCTGGATGTAGCGCAGCGTGCCCATCGGCACGGGCACGGGCACGGGCGCGACGGCGAGCGGCAGATCAAGCTGCATTTTCGCGCTCCGTGCGCAGCAGGATCTCGACCTGGCCTTCGATCCAGTCCTCGACCTTGCGCATCAGCTGCTCCGGCGTGTGACCGGCGCTGTCGATGGGTTCGCCTATCACCACCGTCACCTTGCCCGGGTGTTTGAGGAAGGAGTGGCGCGGCCAGAGCAGTCCCGCGTTGTGCGCGACCGGCAGCACGCGTGCGCCGGTCTGAACTGCGATATTGGCGCCGCCGAGCTTGTATCGACCGCGCTTGCCGACGGCGATGCGGGTGCCTTCCGGGTAGATCATGATGCAAAAACCCTGGGCGAAGCGCTCCTTGCCGATTTCGATCATGCGGCGCATCGCGTTCTTGGGGTCGGCGCGGTTGATGAAAATCGGGCTGAACAGCGCCAATCCCCAGCCGAGGAACGGCAGCCACATCAGTTCGCGTTTCATCACATACACGTGCGGCGGAAAAATCTCGGAGTAGGCGAGGGTCTCCCAGGCCGAGGAATGCTTGGATAGGATCACCACCGGTTCGGCGGGAATGTTTTCGCGGCCGCGCACCTCGTAGCGTATGCCGAGCACGTAGATCGCGAGCCAGGCGGCGAGGCGCGGCCAGCCGGCGATGATTTTCCAGCGCGGGATGCGCGGCAGCCACGCCACGCACATCACCAGCACCCAATAGGGCACGACGATGATGACCAGCAGAAGCTGGTAGACGAGCGAGCGCAGGAAAATCATGCAGCGAGCGCCATGGCGGCGGCGGCCAGGTCCTGGTGGATTTCGGTGCCCTCGGGCAGGCCGCCCGCCTTCAGCGTTTGTTCGCCCTTGCCGGTCAGCACCAGGATCGGCCGGGCGCCGGCTGCACTCGCGGCCTGCAGGTCGCGCAGAGAGTCGCCGATCGCCGGCACACCGTCGAGCGCAACGTTGAAGCGCTCGGCGATTTCCAAAAGCATGCCCGGCCGCGGCTTGCGGCAGGCGCAACCCGCGTCCTGCGCATGCGTGCAGAAGAACACGGCATCGATGCGCCCGCCCAGCTGGCTTACCGCCTTGTGCATCTTATCGTGTATGGCGTTGAGCGTGGCCATGTCGAACAATCCTCTTCCCACCCCAGACTGGTTGGTGGCGACTACCACGCGAAAGCCTGCCTGGGTGAAGCGCGCGATCGCCTCCAGGCTGCCCGCGATCGGCTTCCACTCCTCCGGACTTTTGATGTATTGGTCGTTGTCGAGGTTGATCACGCCGTCCCGGTCGAGTACAACGAGTTTCATGTGGCGAGCTTGGAGATGTCGGCGACGCGGTTCATCTCGTCGCGCAGATCTTTTAGAAGCGCAAGGCGGTTCTTCCGCACTTCTTGATCATCCACCATCACCATGACCGATTCAAAAAAGGCATCGACCGGAGATTTTAATTCCGCAAATGCTTTCAGGTAGCCGGTATAGTCGCCTGCCTGAAATAGAGGCGTCGCCTTCTCGGATGCCTTTTTTAGGGCGTCGAACAAATTGCGCTCCGCTGGCTCCTTCATCTCATGCGCTTGAGCCTTGTTGAACGATTCGCCTTTTGTTTCGGCCTGTTTCAGGATGTTGGCGACGCGCTTGTTCGCGGCGGCAAGACTCGCCGCTTCGGGCAGGCTCGCAAATGTACGCACGGCAGCGAGCTGGCGGGGTACCTGATCGAGCCGCGTCGGATGCATACAGAGCACCGATTCGATCTCGTTTGCGGTATAGCTAGCCTCGCGTAGATAGCTACGCAAACGTTCAAAGACGAAGATTTCGAGGTCTGTATGGGCATCGCCGATCATGCCGCGTGGAAACACCGAAAATGCCTCATTGACGAGATCAAAGAGCGGTACGTTCAGCTTACCTTCAACCAGTATTCGGATCACTCCGAGGGCGTGGCGTCTGAGCGCTAATGGATCCTTATCGCCGGTCGGTTGCTGACCAATGCCAAACATGCCCGCTAGAGTCTCCAATTTATCGGCCAGAGCAACGGCAAGCGCGACCTCGTTCGCAGGTAGCGCATCCCCGGCAAAACGCGGACGGTAGTGTTGTTCAATAGCAATGACCACGAGGGGGGGCTCGCCATCAGAAAGCGCGTAATAGCGTCCCATGATGCCCTGCAGTTCCGGAAACTCGCCGACCATGCTGGTGACGAGGTCGGCCTTGGCCAGCCAGGCGGCGCGTTCGGCAAGCACTGGATCGGCGCCGATTTCGCGGGCTATTTTTCCCGCGAGCAATTGCACGCGTTCCACGCGCTCCAACTGGCTGCCGAGCTTGTTGTGGTAGACCACGCGCGCGAGCTGCGGCACGCGATCTTCCAGCCGGAGCTTCCGATCCTGGTTGTAGAAAAAACGCGCGTCCTCCAGGCGCGGCCCCACCACGCGCTGGTTGCCTTCGACGATGTTCTTCGGGTCGGCCAGGCGCATATTGCTGACGATCAGGAATTTGTTGGTCAATTTCCCGGCGGCATCGAACAGCGGAAAGTATTTCTGGTTCTGCCGCATGGTGAGGATCAGGCATTCCTGCGGCACGGCGAGGAATTCCGGATCGAACTCGCCGGCGTAGACGCTCGGGTACTCGATCAGCGCCGTGACTTCGTCCAGCAACGGGGCGACATCGTCCTCGGGGCCGAGCGAAGCGCCCAGTTCGGCCGACTTTGCGCGCAGTTGGCGCTCGGTTTCGGCGCGGCGCGCATCGAACGAGGCGATGACCCGGCCGTGCGCTGCGAGCGCTTCTTCGTAAGCGTCCGCCGTCGCGACGGGGATGTCCGGCACGCCCTGGAAGCGATGTCCGTGGGTGACGCGGCCCGATTTGAGCCCAAGAACGGAAACGTCGACGATCCGGTCGCCGTGCAGCGCGACCAGGCCATGCGCCGGGCGCACGAACTGCACCGTGGTCGCCCCGTCGGCGAGCTGGTAGCTCATCACTTTGGGGATGGGCAGCTTGGCTATCGCTTCGTGCAACGCGAGCTGCAGGCCGGCGGCGAGCGTGACACCCGGAATCGTCTGCTTGAGGAAGGCATATTCGGCATCGCCTTCGATCCTGCGCTCGAGTCGATCCGCCGTGGCGCCTTCCTTTTCCAGGCGTTTGGCCAGCGCCGCGCTCGGCTTGCCGTCGGCGCCGAACGCGACTTTGGACGGCATGAGTTTCTTCGACTCGGTCTGGTCCAAACCCTTCCGCCGCACATCCTTGATGAGTACTGCCAACCTGCGCGGCGTGGCGAAGATCCGGGTGTCACTCGTGGCCTTGGCTTTCAGCTGCGCCCGCATCAGCCCATCCTGCAGCCGGTAGCCGAACGCCTCGCCGAGCTGCTTCAGCGCTTTCGGCGGCAGTTCCTCGGTGAACAGTTCCACCAGCAGGCTGGCGCTCATGCCGCTGTTTCCCTCTTGTCCAGGTCGGTCTTCAGCGCGGCGAGATCGATCCCGAGGCGATGCAGTTCGCCCGGCGGGCACATCGGGAAATCCTGGCGCAGGCGCGAATCGAAATACGACTGCGACACGCCGCGCGCAAGGTTGCGGACGCGGCCGATGTAGGCGGCGCGCTCGGTGACCGATATGGCGCCGCGTGCATCCAGCAGGTTGAAGGTGTGCGCCGCCTTGAGCACCATTTCGTAACCGGGCAGCGCAAGCTGTGCCTGTATCAGTCGCTTCGCCTCGGCTTCGTAATCGCTGAAATGCCGGAACAGCATCTCGGCATTCGACTGTTCGAAGTTATAGGTCGATTGCTCGACCTCGTTCTGGTGATAGACGTCGCGGTAAGTCACTCCCGGCGTCCATACCAGGTCGAATACGTTCTTCACGTCCTGCAGGTACATGGCAAGGCGCTCGATGCCGTAGGTGATTTCCCCCGTGATCGGCTTGCAGTTGATCCCTCCGACCTGCTGGAAGTAGGTGAACTGCGTCACTTCCATGCCGTTCAGCCACACTTCCCAGCCCAGACCCCAGGCGCCCAGCGTCGGATTCTCCCAGTTATCCTCGACGAAGCGGATGTCGTGCGCCTTGGGATCGATGCCCAATGCATCGAGAGAGCCGATGTAGAGTTCGAGAATGTCCGGCGGCGAGGGCTTGAGCACCACCTGGTACTGGTAGTAGTGCTGCAGCCGGTTGGGATTGTCGCCGTAGCGGCCGTCCTTGGGGCGGCGCGAGGGCTGGACGTAGGCGGCGCGCCAGGGTTCGGGGCCCAGCGCGCGCAGGAACGTGGCGGTGTGAGAAGTGCCGGCTCCGACTTCCATGTCGTAGGGCTGCAATAGCGCGCAGCCCTGCCGATCCCAATAGGATTGCAGCCGGAGGATGAGTTCCTGGAAAGTGGGCACGGTTTCAGATGCTCGTAAAGCCGCAATTTTACAGGCTTTCCGCAGCGCGAGAAACCGAAAACAATGCCGAAAGCCCTGTCGCGCTCATGTGCTGAATGTTAACAGGCCCTGGGAAAAACGCGGCCGGCGAAAGCCCGCGTTCAGGCTGCGAACTTCACGACCCGATTACGGCCCTGCTCCTTGGCGAGGTACATGGCGCGATCGGCGCGCGCCTGGATGGCGTCGATGCTCCGTCCGTCCCCGGGGTAGCACGCGAGGCCGATGCTGACACTGGTCTCGATCCGTTTGCCCTCGAACTCGAGCGCGGTAGTGGCCACCGCTTTGCGAACCCGCTCGGCGACTTCGAGCGCCCGGTCAGTTGCCGTTTCCGGCAACAGCGCCACGAATTCGTCTCCGCCAAAGCGCGCCAGCACGTCGGTGTGGCGCAACTCGGTCTCGATGTACTTCGCCACTAATTTCAGCAGACGGTTCCCGGCCTCGTGGCCGTGAAGGTCGTTGACCGCCTTGAGATTGTCCGAATCGATCATCAAGATACCGGCGGGCCGGTTGTAGCGCACGGCCTGGCCGAACAACCGGTCGGCGACGATGGTGAAGCCGCGCATGTTATACAGGCCGGTGAGATCATCGGTTTCCGACAGCAGCCGTGCCCGGTTCAAGCCGAAACGGATGTCGGCGGAAAACATGGTGGTGATATAGGCGACGAGGAGCATCGGCGCAAGCTGCGCCACCAGTCCGCCGATGTAGGCGAGCGAAAACAGTCCGGCGGAAGGGGAAGTTTCCCCGAGCAGGACGAAGCAGGCGGCGATCAGCGCCATTTCCAGCATGGTCGTGAGCTTGCCCAGGGCGAGCGCGCTGGTGATGATGACCAGCAGGTAGGCGTTGACCAGGGGGCTCGCGAGTTTTCCCGTGTACCACAGCGCCCAGGTGATGAACAGCACCATCGCAAAGGATTCGATGGCAATTTTCCAACGCGATTCGGCTTTGTAGAAATTGGCGTAGCGAAAGCCGAGGACGAAGGCCGAATAGAAGAACAGCCCCGCGGAAATTGCCGCCTGGTCCTCGGCGGCCGGCCCTTCGAACACCTGGTACAGCAGCACCAGGATCAGAAGCAGCCATTCGATTTCGGCGACGGTGCGCGAAATGCCCCGCAGTTCCTCCTGCGCGATACTCAGTGTTTCAGCGGGCTTTGAGTGCATGTAGTCCCTGGTCTCGCGGGCACACTGCGTCTGCCGCTATTTGCCGCGGCTTGGCCATTATACCGCGGCAAGCAATCGGTTTCAGGCCGGGACGGTAGCGGCACGCGCCCCGCGGCATTGCCCGCCTCCAATGCTAGCGTAGCTGTGCGCTTGCGGCGACGCAATTCCGGCAGGCGAACTATTGCGCTATGATGCAAGCCAATTGCCTCGCGCGGGAAGCTCATGGAAACCTATCTGGTCTGGCTCGCCGCCGGATTTGTGCTGGTCGTCGCCGAACTCGTCACCGGCACGTTTTTCCTGCTGGTTCTGGGCATCGCAGCGTTCGCGGGTTCCGCAACCGCCTGGTTCGGCCTGGGGTTCTGGCTGGAGACATTGTGCGCTGCGGCGGTTGCGGTCGCCGGCGTGTTCTGGGTGCGGCAGCAGCGCAAGACCATGACCCAGCCTGATATGGCGTCGCTGGATGTCGGTCAGGCAGTTGCGTTCGATGCCTGGGTCAGCCGGGAGCAAGGCGCGGCACGGGTGAAATATCGCAATACCCTGTGGGATGCCGAGGTCAAGGGCGAGCGCGAGCTCGATCACGGTCAGGTGCTGTTCATCCATGCCGTGGACGGCAATACGCTCGAGGTAGCAAAGACCAAACCCTGAATAGGACAAACCGGACGCAAACAAAGTGTTTCCGACCTGGGAAAAGCCCTCATCGCACGAACAAGAGGGGCACGCGTCACGCAGCACCCGTTTTCAAACCCTTACGCTGGGAGAATGACCATGTTCCCGAAGTTCATCGCTGTCCTGATCGCCACCATCGCCATTTCGCAGTTCGAGCAGACGCGCGGCTTTACCATTCCGTTTTTCATTCTCGCGGTGGCGATCGTATTCGTCATCGAGGGCGTGCGCGTGGTGCCGCAGCAAAGCGCCTGGATCGTGGAGCGTTTGGGCAAGTTCCACGCCGTCCTGCCGCCGGGGCTGAACGTGATCGTGCCTTTCGTCGACCGCATCGCCTACACCCACTCGTTGAAGGAGGTGCCGCTGGATGTGCCCGAGCAGGTGTGCATCAGCCGGGACAACACCCAGCTCTCGGTGGACGGCGTCATCTATTTCCAGGTGACCGACCCGCGCCTGGCTTCCTACGGTTCGTCCAATTACATCGCTGCCATCACCCAGCTGGCGCAAACCGCGCTGCGGAGCGAAATCGGCAAGATGGAACTGGACAAGACCTTCGAGAGCCGCGACGAGATGAACCGCCAGGTGGTGTCGGTGCTGGACGAGGCCGGCCGCTCCTGGGGGGTGAAGGTGCTGCGCTACGAGATCAAGAACATCACGCCGCCGGAAACCATCCTGCGCGCGATGCAGGCGCAGATCACGGCCGAGCGCGAGAAGCGCGCGCTGATCGCCAAGTCCGAAGGCCAGAAGCAGCAGGAGATCAACATCGCCGAGGGCGAAAAGCAGGCCGCCATCCTCAAGTCCGAGGGCGCCAAGGCCGCGGTGATCAACAAGGCGCAGGGCGATGCCACCTCGATCCGGCTGATCGCCGAGGCGACTGCCGCCGCCGTGACTGCGGTGGCGGAGGCCCTTGCCAAGGAGGGCGGGCAACAGGCCGCCAATCTGAAAGTCGCCGAGCAGTACGTCAACGCCTTCGCCTATCTGGCCAAGACCAACAATACCCTCATCGTTCCCGCCAACATGGGTGACATGGCCACGCTGATCACCTCGGCCATGACCATGCTCGACCGGACCAGAACAGCCCAGGCCAAGCCCGCCTGAGCCGGCGCTTTTCAGGCAGCCGCGGGGCGCGCCAGCGCGCGCTCGGTGCGAACGGCAAGCTGGCCGAATAGCGTGCCCAGGGCGGCGGCGGCGATCAGCACCCACTGCGCAGCTTCCCAGTTGCCGGCGGCGGATACCACCGCCGCGATCAGAGGTGGGCCGAAGAAGGGGCCGAGCTGCGCAAGCTGCACGATCAAGCCCTGGATGCTGCTGATCTGGCTGGCCTCGCGTGCATACACCTGACCGCCCGAAAGTATCGAAGCCGGGATCATCCCTCCGACCAGCATGAAGAGTGCGCACAAGGAAAAACGCAGCGCGTCAGGCAGTGCCGCGCTGAAGATGCCGCAGGTGCACGCCGCCATGACCAGGAAGGCGAGGCTGATCACGTGACCGCGCGGCGCGGCGCGATGCATCAGCCAGCTGCCGAACAGGTTGCCGCCGGCGTTGCAGCCGATTAGCAACGCGGTAAGCAGCGCCGCCTGGGCAATGGAGGCGCCCCGCTCCTGCATCAGGAAAGTGGGCAGCCACACGGCCACTGCGTAATACATCAGCGAATAGCAGGCAAACCCCATTGCAAGCCACCAGGGGCCGAACTGGCGCAGCGCCTGCAGGGCGCTCGAGAGCGTCGGAGCGGCTGCGGGCGCGGCGCGATAGCTGTTGCGGGAGCGCCATAGAGCGATGGCGCACGCGAGCGTCAGCAGCACGATAGCGAGCCACAGGCCGCGCCAGCCGATCGAGCCGAGCAGAAACGGGCTCGCCAGGATGGTCAGGCCGGAACCGAAAGGCAGGTAGCTTGCCCACAGGCCCAGTGTCAGATTGCGCTCGCGCGGCGCGCAGGCTGCGATTATCAAGGCCGGCGCTGAAACGGCGATGGCAATGAAGCCGCCGCCTTCGAGGATGCGCGAGGCAAACAGCTGCCCTTCGCCTTGCGCTGCTGCGCCAAGCGCCCCGCCCAGCATCATGGTGGCGAGCCCCGCGCTGCAGAAGCGCAGCGCGCCATAGCGGCCGGCGAGCACGCCGACGAAGGCCGCGGTGCTCACTGACAGCGTGTTGAAAACCGAATTGACCCAGCCCGCGGCGACCAGCGACAGGTGGAATTCCTCGCGCAGCAGGGGGATCGCCGGCGGCAGCTTGCCGACGTAGGCGGCGGCGATGACGCCGGCGGCAATCGCGGCCCACACTGCGGGCCAATTCGTTCTGGGGGCTCGTGTCAGCAAGGGTTTGCGCGTCCGGGCATCAACTCAGGCCGAAGCGCTTGATCAACCAGGTTTCAGTTTTGCGCACTAGTCCCCTGCCGGAAAACAGTTGCACGCGCCCCCGGACAGTCCGGCTTGAACGCGCCCATATCCGGAGTATGCGATGTCACCGAACAAAAGTCATCGCTTTCGCCGCCAAATCCAGCGCTTGGGGCATCAGGCGGTACCCGGCTCACCAAGCCTTATAATGAGCGCATCCCCCGTACCGGCTCCCATCAATAGTTCCTCCCTGGAGAGATAAGCATGGCCATGATGAACGCACAGCAATATCGCGACAGCCTCGCCAGGCGCAAGCCGCTGAAGGTTTACCTGGACGGCAAGCTGCTCGCCAAGCCGCTGGAGCATCCGTATATCAGGACCTCCATGAACACCGTCGCTCTCACCTATGAAATGGCGCAGGATCCGGAGCATAAGAAGCTCATGACCGCGAAGTCCGCGCTCACCGGCGAGACCATCAACCGCTTCTGCCATCTGCATCAGAGCACCGATGATCTGATCGACAAGGTCCGCATGCAGCGCTTGCTCGGGCAGCGCTGCGGCACCTGCTTCCAGCGCTGCGTCGGCCTGGATGCGCTCAATGCCATGTTCGCCACCACCTTCGACATGGACCAGAAACTCGGCACCGGCTACCACGCGCGCTTCAGGAAATTCGCCATCGCCATGGAGCGGAACGACTGGATCGTCGACGGCGCCATGACCGACGTCAAGGGCGACCGCAGCAAGCGCCCGGCCGAGCAGCGCGACAAGGACATGTACCTGCGCGTGGTCGAGCGGCGCGCCGATGGCGTCGTCATCCGCGGCGCCAAAGCGCATCAGACCGGATCGGTCAACTCGCACATGGTGCTGGTCATGCCTACCGTATCCTTGAAGGAGGACGAAAAGGATTACGCCATCGCCTGCGCGCTTCCGGCCGACGCCGAAGGCATCACCTATATCTACGGCCGCCAGTCCTGCGACGAGCGCAAGCTCGGCGGCGGCGAAGCCGCCGACATCGATTCGGGCAGCCCAACCTACGGCGGCCAGGAAGCGCTGATGATCTTCGACGACATATTCGTTCCCAACGACATGATTTTCATGAATGGCGAAACCGAGTTCGCCGGCCTGCTGGTCGACCTTTTCGCGAGCTATCATCGCCAGAGCTACGGCGGCTGCAAGGTCGGCAACGGCGACGTGGCCATCGGTGCCGCCGCCTCCATCGCCGAATACAACGGCGTCGCCAAGGCATCGCACATCAAGGACAAGATCATCGAGATGAACCATCTCAATGAAACCCTGTTTGCCTGCGGCATCGCCTGCTCGGCCAACGGCAAGAAGCTGCCCGCCGGCAATTTCTTTGTCGATGCGCTGCTGGCCAATGTGTGCAAGCAAAACGTGACCCGCATGCCTTACGAAATTGCGCGCATCCTGCAGGACATTGCCGGCGGCCTCATGGTCACTCTGCCATCGGCAAAGGATTGGCTGAATCCGCAGACCGCGGAAATATTGAAGAAGTACCTTGCCGGGGCAGAAGGCATGAGCGGGCAGGTGACAGCGTTCGTTGAACAGGTGACAACCTGAAGAACCCCGCCTATAAAGGAAAAGCGGGTTTCGGGGTGTTCAACGAACGCTGTCACTTGGCCCATGAGCACTTACGAACGCATGCGCATGCTGCGCCTGATCGAGAACCTCACCATGGGGCGCGGCGCGGTGGCCTACCTCACCGAGTCCATGCACGGCGCAGGTTCGCCGCAGGCGCAACGCGTCCTCATCAGCCGCCTGGCCAATGTCGAGGAAAAGAAGGTGTACGCGCGCAGCCTCGCCCTCAACAACAGTCTTGAGACGGTGGAGGCGGCGATACGCGCCGGGTTGAAGAAAATTCGCGCGCCCGGGAAAGACAAATCGGCAGCGCCTGCCGCGGAGCTATATATGGCGTCTTAAATGCCGTCGCATGCCGAGAGCGGCATTGCGCGCTGCGCGCGCCAACCGTGTTTTTGGTACGGATAAAAACCATCCGTACCAAAAACACGGTTATGGTTAACACCAAACACGGCGTTGGGGTTTAATCCAACATCGCGGCTCTGCCATAACGGCGGGCGCGATTTGAGTCGCCGGGTACAGCGACGGCCTACCCCTACCCCTGCTGCTTCAGATAGGCGAGCAGTGCGGTGAGCTTGCGCGCGGCTTCGGCCTTGACCTGATCGAGGTCTTTGCCGCTCCAGTCGTAGAAGCCCTTGCCGGTCTTGATGCCCAGGTGTCCTGCGGCGTAGAGGTCCTGCAGCGCCCGCCGCGGCTGGTCGCCGTGGTGCAGCACCGGCACCAGCGCCTGCTGCGCCAGCGCATGGGTATCGAGGCCGCTGATGTCTTTTTGCTCGATCAGGCCGGTGATGCACATGCGCGGCGCCAGCATCTCGCGCGCGCAGCGGTCGATTTCCTCCGCGCTGGCGACGCCTTCGTCGATCAGGTAATAGGCTTCGTGCAGGATGGCGTGCTGCAGGCGGTTGATCAGCAGTCCGGGCACGGCGCGCTTCAGGCGCACCACGCTTTTGCCTGCGGCCTCGAGCAGCCGCACCGCCGCGTCCGTCGCCGCGGGCGCGGTCGCCCTCACCGGCGCGACTTCGACGATGGTGTTCACATCCGCGGGCATGAAATAGTGGATGCCGAGAAAGCGCGCTGGATATTTGAGCGGCTGCGCGAGCGCCTCCAGGTCCAGCGCCGAGGTGTTGGAGGCGAGCACCGGCCCCCCCGCGTAGGCGGCCTCGATGGCGGCGTAGCATTCGAACTTCAAGCCCATCTTCTCCGGCACCGACTCGATGATCAGCGCGGGAGCCTGCTGCGGCAGCCGGTCGAGCAGGGCGACGCGCGCATCGACGCCTGCGACCTTCGCCGCGTTGCGCGAGAAAATGGCGCTGGAAATGCCGGCTGCGGCAAAGCCCTTGGCGATGCCGCGGCCCATGACGCCGGAACCGATGACCAGCACTTCAGGCCGGTTCATCGCGCATCTCCTTGGCTTTGACAAAATACTGGCTGGCGAGCACCAGCGCCAGCAGGGCCAGGCCGATGACGTCGCTTTCCCAGCCGGGTTTGATCAGGCAAAGCGCCGCGACGAACAGCAACACTCGGTGCCAGCGCGTGCACGGGCCGACGAGGTACCCGAACAGGCTTCCCGCGAGCAGGATCACCCCGATGACCGCGGTTAGCATTGCGCCCACAATCACCAGCGGATCGCCGATCGTCAGCAGCGCAGGCTCATAGACGAACATGAACGGCACGATATAGGCGGGCGCGGCCGCGCGCATCGCGGCAAAGCCGGTGCGCCACATGTCCGCCTTGGCCAGGCCCGCGGCCGCGAACACGGCGAGCGCCACCGGCGGGGTGATCGCCGAGAGAATGGCAAAGTAGAACGCAAACATGTGCGCGGCGGGCGTCACGGCGCCAAGCTTGATCAGCGCGGGGACCAGCAGGGCGACCATCACGATGTAGGCCGGTGTCGTGGGCATGCCCATGCCGAGCACGATGCCCGCCATTGCGGTGAGCACCAGCGCCAGTATCAGGGAATCCTGTGACAGAGCGATCACCACCTGGGTGAAGGTGATGCCCAGGCCGGTGATGGTCACGCAGGCGATCACGATGCCGGCGCAGGCGCAGGCCATCGCTACCGAGAGCGTATTGCGCGCCCCGTCCTCCAGCGCCCCCATGACCGAACGCCAGGTGATCCCGGCGCGGGTGGATGCGCGCATCAGCGCCACCGGCAGGCAGGCGAGGGCAGCCACCAGCGCGCACAGCGGCGCCGAATAGCCCATCAGCAAGCCGGCGAAGATGATCAGGATGGGAATGAACAAGTGACCGCGCTCCGACATCACCCGCGCGAGGCGGGGCAATTCCGCTTTCGGAACTCCGACCAGCCCGTCCCGCTTGGCCACGAAATGCACCGCAAAAAATACCGCGACGTAGTAGAGCAGAGCCGGGATCGCCGCCCACATCGTGACCTGAAAATACGAGACTGCGAGAAATTCCGCCATGACGAAGGCCGCGGCACCCATGACGGGCGGCATCAACTGGCCGCCGGTGGACGCCACCGCCTCGATTGCGGCCGCGACGTGCGGAGCGAAGCCCGAGCGTTTCATCAGCGGAATGGTTATCGGGCCGTCGACCATCACATTGGCCACCGCGCTGCCGGACACGGTGCCGAAAAGGCTGGAACTGATTACCGCCACCTTGCCCGGGCCGCCGGCGGTGTGCCCGGTGAGGGAGAGGGCGAAATCCATGAATAACTGCCCCGTGCCGCTACGCTCCATGAACGCACCGAACAGCACGAACAGCATGACGTAGGATGCGGACACGCCGAGGGTTGACCCGAAAATGCCCTCGGTCGAGAGGTAAAGCTGCTCCAGCAGCACTGGGCCTGTCACCTGCGTGAACAGCGCCGCATAGACCAGGAACGCTATCGCCGTGAGCGGCAGCGCCAAGCCGATTACGCGCCGGGTTGCCTCGAGCACGATTACCACCGCGATTACCGCGTAGAACTTGTCCCAGGAGGTCAGGTCGTCGATGTAGATAATGCGGTTGATGAAGGCGTCGTAGGTAAGAAAAATATGAAGCACGAATCCCCATGAGGCGATGAGCAGCGCCGCGTCGACGCTGCGCCAGGCTGCGCTGCCGCTCGCGCGTGTCGGATAGAGCAGGAACACCAGCGTAAGCGCGAACAGGAGGTGGGTGCCGCGGAAAATAACCGCTTCCGGCGGGCCGAAACCGGCGACGTACATGTGGTACAGCGACATCGCGGCGGCAATTGCCGTGATCGCCCAGCGCAGCGCTTTCCATGTCGTTGCGTGCGCAGGCCTCTCGTCGGATAGCGGTAGCGGTGCAGTCAAGGCAGGGACTCCGGATTCAAAAACGGGGTGGCAGCTGCCACCCCGTCGCTAATCTGCCGCCATCGCGCGGGCGGCGTTTGGTGCTACGCAAGCTCTGAATATTTCCGAGACGCACTCAGAGCTTCGTCTGACTTCGGGGAATTTACTAGGGGTCGGGTGGGAAGGGAAGGGGGGCCGCCCCTTCTTTGGATGCCCCTTGTTCCGACCGGTCCTAGATGGCGCCCGCTTCCTTGTAGAACTTGAGCGCCCCCTTGTGCAACGGCACGCCGATGTCCACGGCCATGTCCTTCGGTGTCACGCCGGTGATCGATTTGACCACGGCCGACAGGGTATCGATGTTGGCTGCCATGACCTTGGCCATCTTGTACACCGTGTCCTCGGGCAGGTCGCAGGAGACGATGAGGTGGGTCGAGTAGCCGATCACCGGAACGTCTTTGTCCTGCTTCGGGTAGGTGCCGGCCTTGATCATGAGTCTGTTGTAGCCCGGGTTCATGTTCTTGAGCGCCGCCATGGTCTTGTCGTCCACCGGCACCAGATGCACATCGCGCGCACTGGCAAGGTCCATCACCGCCGACGCCGGGGCGGTGGTGCCGAGCGTGAACACCTGCGCGTGGCCGTCCTTCATCAGCGCCACCGCATCGGTATAGGCAGCCTGGAAATTCGCCTTGGCAAGCGACTGGTAGCTCATGCCGTTAAGCGATAGCACCGTGGCGGTAAGGATTTCCCCGGTGTTGCCCTTGGGCTGGGTGACCAGCGATTTGCCTTTCATGTCGGCAAAAGAGTTGATCTTGGCGTCGGCAAGCGCGACCACCTGAAAATACTGCGGATAGAGGTTGGCGAGCTGGCAGACCTTGGTCACCTTCTTCGGATAGGGCGCGCGGCCCGCTATGCCGTCCACCGTGGTGGCGGAGTTGGCAAATCCGATCTGCGCCTTGCCCTCGTCGACGCCGCGCACGTTCGCAATGCCGGCGCCGGGCGTCATCTGGATCTGCAGCCCGGGAATCGATTTCTCCCACATCCCCTTGAGCGCGCCGCCCAGGGGTATCCACGATCCGCCCTGGGGGCCGGTCATCAGCGTTACTTGCTGCGCCGAGGCAGCGACGGGGACGGTCAAGGCGGCCGCGAGCGCCGCCGTCATCAGGGTAGATTTGAATTGCATGTTTGACTCCTCAAATAAAAATTCGAATAGGGCCAGTCTGGTGCCGGTTTTGTTGGGGAATATTACTACAACAACGGTACTCTGAAGCCGCTTTTTGCCTCCCGCTAAACTCAGCCTACCGGCGTCAGCACCGGCCGCCCTGAAAAATGCGCGCGCAGGTTGTCTGCGGTGAGAACGCCCATCGCCATGCGCGTTTCGTGCGTGGCGCTGGCCACGTGCGGCTGCAGCACCACCTGGTCCATGCCAAACAGCGCCCCCGGTACCTGGGGCTCGGACTCGAACACGTCCAGGCCGGCGGCACCCAGGCTGCCATCGGCAAGCGCCTTGACCAGTGCCTGTTCATCCACCACCGAGCCGCGCGCGACGTTAATCAGCGTGCCCTCGGGCCCGAGGGCCTTGAGCACTTCGGCGTTGACGATGTGCCGGGTCGCGGCGCCGCCCGGGCAAATCGCCATCAGCACGTCGCAGTCGCGCGCCATCTCGGTCAGACTGGCGTAGTACTTGTGCGCAACCCCTGCCTGCTGTTTGCGGCCGTGATAAACGATGTGCATGCCAAAGGCTTCGGCGCGCTTGGCGATGGCCTTGCCGATCCGGCCGTAGCCGAGTATGCCCATGGTTTTGCCGCCCACCTTATGCGCGAACGGCAGCGCGCCCTTCAGCCAGCTGCCGGCGCGCACGAAGCGGTCGCCGAGGCTGATGCGGCGCATGGTTGCAACCGTGAGTCCCATGGCGAGGTCGGCGACGCATTCGTTCAACACCTCCGGCGTATTGGTGACGATCACGCCGCGCTGCCTGGCCGCCTCCAGATCGACCCCATCGGTGCCGACACCAAAGCAGGCAATGATTTCCAGCTTTGGCAGAGCGTCCATCAATTCGGCGTCCGCCTTATTGGTGTGCATGGCCTGGACGCCGCGTATGCGGCTGCGGACCTCGGCCATGAGCGCGTCGCGATCATTGGCTTGCCACAGCTTGTGCACTGTGAAGTCGCGCTCCATCAACGCAAAAGCCGGCTGGTAAAATGGCCCCAAAGAGAGAATTTCGACGTTTGTCATGATTTGAACTTGGCGCAGAGCTTTTCCGATTCGCGCGCGAGCAGGCCCACATCGGCACCGACGGCGACGAACAGGCAGCCCAGATCGAGGTAGCGGCGGGCGTCGGCTTCCACCGGTGCGAGGATGCCCGGCGCTTTGCCTGCCTTGCGGATGCGTTTGATCGCATCGTCGATCGCTTTTTGCACCTCCGGATGCGGGATGTTGCCCAGATGTCCCAACCCCGCAGACAGGTCGGCCGGGCCGATGAACACGCCGTCCACGCCATCGGTGTTGGCGATCGCGTCGAGGTTGTCCAGTCCCAGCCGGGTCTCCACCTGCACCAGTACGCACAGCTCTTCCTCGGCGCGCTTGAAGTAATCCTTGACCCGGCCGAAGCGCGTGGCGCGCGTGGTGCCGGCCACCCCGCGCACGCCGCGCGCCGGATAGCGCGTGTAAGCCACGGCCTGGGCGGCTTCCTGCGGCGTCTGCACGTAGGGAATCAGCAGCGTCTGCACGCCGACGTCGAGAAAGCGTTTGATCAGCACCATGTCGTTCCACGCCGGGCGCACGATCGCCGTGACCGGGTAGGCCGAAGCCGCCTGCAACTGCGTGACCACGTTCTCCAGATCGTTGGGCGAATGCTCGGTATCGAGCAGCAACCAGTCAAAGCCGGAGCCGGCGATGACTTCCACGCTGTAGTGCGACGACAGGCTGGACCATAGCCCGATCTGCGGCTTGCCTGCTTTCATGCCGCGCTTGAATTGATTGACTGGCAGTTCCATATTTTCTCCGGGAATGTGGGCTTGTTCAGAAATCGCAGCCGCGCTGACGCAGCGTTTCGTCCACCCAGCGGCGGTCGGCCTTGCCCGCGGCGATGGCTTTAAGCATCGCGGTTTCCTTGGCGAGTTGCGCGCGCGCCAGCGCGAGGACTTCCTCGGCGTGCGCCAGCGGCACTGCGACCACGCCGTCGGCATCGCCGACGATGATGTCGCCGGGGTGCACCACCATGCCGTCCAAGGCGATAGTCGCGTTGATCTCGCCCGGCCCGTTCTTGTACGGGCCGCGATGGGTGACGCCGCAGGCGTATACAGGGAAGCGCCTGGCGCCAATCTCGGCCGAATCGCGGATCGCGCCGTAGATCACGAAGCCGGCGACGCCGCGCTTTTCGGCGAGACTGGACATGATGTCGCCGATGATGGCCTGCGTCACATCGCCGCCGGCATCGACCACGATGACGTCGCCCGGTGCGGCGATGTCTATCGCCTTGTGCACCATCAGATTGTCGCCGGGCGCGACCTTGACCGTAAACGCGGGGCCGCACAGCTTGCCGCCGCGGTGCATCGGGCGCAGCGTCGCGCCTCCGGCGACCAGGCGGTTCATGTTGTCCGACAGATGCGCGGTAGCCATCGCCGCGAGCGCCTTGAGGAGTTTCTTGGCAGGGCGAGTCGGCATGGGCAGGATGCGAAATCCGATATTGGGCATGGCTTTGGTTCCGATTAAGACTTGATCAGTAGATAACTTCGATAACGATGGTGGCGAACTGCACCTGGTTTACAGAGGCGAGAACGGGGTCGAGCGCAGGATGCGGTTTTCCTGATGCTGCATGTAGCCGGCTTCGGCGCTCATCTTGAGATACGCCTGCCATTCGGGGTCCTGCTGCATCGCGTCGCGCTTGCGCTCGCGTTCGGCCTGGTCGGTGTACGCCCACAGATGGATCACCTGGTTCAGCGGACCGACCTCGGTCGTGGTGAACACGATCGGCTTGCCCAGGTGGCGCTGCTGGATCGGATAGGCGTGTTTCTCGTACATGGCGAGCCAGGCGTTCTGCTTTCCCGGGTTGAGCGTATAGATGCGAAGGTCGAAAATCATGACGGCTCCTTGGTGCGGATGATGGAAATTGTGGCGCGCTGGATGCGACTGTGGTGCGGGAATGAACCGGGGTGTGAGACCGCCCGGAATGATACCAGTATAAGTGAGCCGGGTTTCGCCTTCACCGTCACCATCCGGGCGTGGTGCGGCGCATCTTCGAGTTTTTCCTGTCGTTTACTTGCCTGCGTTCTTGCCGGCCAGTCTGGCCCGGTCTTCCTCGAAAGCCCGCCTTGCCCGCGCCCGTTCGTCGGTTTCCATCGACGTTTCGCGCATGCGGTATTCGATGACGGCGGCGGAAAGGATGCCTGCATCGAGCCCGGCCCGGATCCATTCGCGGTCGCGCGGTTCAGCGCGTACGTATTTGGAAATCGCGGCGTCATTCGGATCCAGAAACCAGCCGGTAACACCGTTCTCGAATTCGAGGCGAACCAGGCGCTGCTGCCAGCCTTCCGGCAGCGTCGGCAGCATGGGCGACACCACGCGTGGCTTTGCTCGAAGTCGCTGCCCAACCCCAGATGGAATGCGATTTCGGCGGTACGCCCGGGATCGTTCTTGGGGTAGAGGTCGATATCGATCGAGTGCACCATCGTGTCGGGCGGAGTCGCAACGGCGCCCAGCACCGAAAGACTGCCGATGATCACGTAATCGCGATGGTTGGTGAGCTTGGCGGCCTCTCCAAGCAGGCGTTGAATATGTTCGCGATTCACGCTGCTGCCGGTTCGCGCAGCAAAAAGCCGAAGGGCGTGTTGTGCATCAGCGCCACGCCGTTGGGCGCGTCCGGTTGCAGCACATACCGGCGCCGCGCTTTGGCGTAGGCGATCAACTCCTTCACGTTGGACACGGGCACTGAAGGATGCACTGCCAGGATGTGCGGCGAGTAGGACACCATGACTACCGCCGTGAAGTCCTTCACCGGGTCGAACGGCAGGGTCGGGTACACGCTCGGCGCGATCGAAAGCGCACCGATGTCGCCGAGCATCACCGTGTAGCCGTCCGGCGCCGACCTGGAGACGTACTCGGCGGCGACGTTGCCGTTGGCGCCTGTCTTGTTCTCGACGATCACCGGCTGGCCCCATGACTCGGTGAGCTTCGGGCTGATGAAACGCGCAAGGATGTCGGAGGTGCCGCCCGCGGCAAACGGCACGATGATGCGGATCGGCTTCGACGGGTAGGCCTGCGCGGCGGCGGCGCCGGCGAAAACGAACGTAGCAAGCGCGAGCGCGATGCGCGCAATACGCGATGAATTGGACATGAATCCTCCCGTTGGATGAATAGCCGCGCGCGACTTTTGTTGGTCGGCACGATACCGACGGTCGATGACACGGAGCCAGCATTCTACCCGCATGCCGGGGGGCGCAGTTCGCTCGCGAGTCAGCCGGGTCTGCCGTCGGCGCGCGGCCGCGACAGGATCGGCCAGTAGCTGATGGTGAACACGCCGAACGCGGCCGACCACAACAGGCCCGATACGACGATGGCGTGCAGGTAGAGCGGGGGAAAAACGAGCGGCAGGAACACGCGTGTCAGGGCGGCGAATTGGATCGTGACGTAACAAAAGACTTCTGCGCGTCCCGCCCGCAGCGGCCGTCCGGTATGGCCAAGCGAGGTGCGCGTCATCATGCCCAGGGTAAGGCCGCCGATCGCGCCCACGGTGAGCGCGTGGGTGGCGAGGCCGGCCGGCGCCAGGTCGGCCGCGGCGAGCGCGCGCAGCGCCAGCGCGAGCACGATCCAGGCGTAGGCAAAGTGCAGGATCCATACTATGGGGTTCTTCAGTGTCAGCCACGGCCGCCACAGGACTAGCCGCGTCGCGTGGGCCGCCGCGGCCACTGCGGCTATCGGTCCGATGACGACATCCGGCGCGCCGGCGACATCGGCCGCAAGCAGGACCAGCACACTGCCGGGCGCCAGACGCTCGATCCAGGGCAGGCGGGCGCAGAACACGCCGGGGACGCCGTTCATGGTGAACATCGGGATCACGCGCCCGCCCATCACCACCATGATGAACAGCACCATATCCAGGCCGACCTGCAGGCCGCGCTGCACCGGCACATCGAGCAGCCCCGCCATGCCCAGGTGGAAGGCGAGGTTCGCCAGGCCCATCCCGAGCAGCAGGGCGATGAAAAAATAATTGCGACGATTGCCGCTGCGCACGAATGGCACGGCGATGGCTGCTGCAGCGGCAAGGGCGAAGGCGGTGTCGGCCGCCGCGGCCGCGAGCGCATAGGGCGTGAACACCAGCATCCGGGCCGCGACCCAGAGCGCGGCAATCGCGGCGAGCGTCGCCCCCGTGGGAGTCGGCTGGTTGGCCCAGTTGCGTCCCGCGGTGAACAGGAAACCGACGATCACGGCGAGGGCGTAGCCGAACAGCATTTCGTGCGCATGCCACAGCGGTCCTTCGATGATCACGTATCCGCCGAGCCAGCCGGCGTACTGCGCCATCCACACCGGCACGCTGAGCGTCGCAAACAGGCCGGCCAGCAGATAGAGGGGACGAAAGCCGAGATTCCACAGCGCGAAGCCAGGGGCTACGGAGGAGGCATCCGCGGAGGGCGATTCGGGAGGAGGGGGTGAAGCCATGACGTGCATCGATCCAAATAAATTTGCAGCGTGCAGCTTACATCATCTCGAAAACGCTGCCGCCCCTGTCAGAAAAATCCCGGAATGAATCGACGCACCCGCTTTGCATATTCGGCATAGCCGGCGTGCTGCGCGCGCAGGCCGCGCTCTTCCAGCATCGCCTTCGCGACCAGCACCAGGGCCAGCGCAAACCAGCATGCAATCTTCCACATATCGCCATAGGCCACGACCTCGGCGGCCGCGAACAGCAGCAGCGCGGAATACATGGGATTGCGCATATACCGGTACGGACCGCTGGTCACCAGCCGCCCCGACGCTTTTGGTTCGGGGCGGATGTTGAAATTGCCGGGCCGGTTGTGGAAGAGCGTCCACAGACCGAGGCCCGCTGCGCATCCAACCAGTACCAGCGCCGGCAGTGACCACCGTTGCGGCGTCAGCGGCCAGATCAGCCAGGCGATCAGCGCGAACTGCGCCGCAACCAGTAGTCGTCCGATTAATTCAGGCCGGGTCATGGTGTATTCGTCAGCGCATGCGCCCGGCCGGCCATTTGCTTTTCCCGCCCTTGGTTGGCGCAAGGAATTGCGCCAGATCGGCTTCGCACAGCAGGCGTATTTGCTTATGCGCAGCGAACTGCCGTGCGTTCTGGCTCAAGTCGCCTGCCGCTACATAGATGCACTCTTGCGCGTCCGCAGCCTCTTTTGCCAGCACTAGTTCGCGCAGCGGTTCGATGCCCGTCTGCGCTACCTTCCAGCGTTTGCAACTCGCCAGCGCGACGCGGCCGCTCTTGCTTAGTTCGAAGTCGGCGGCGCCGCGGATAAGTACGACTACCGCATAGCCTTCGCTGCGGAATGCCGCTTCCATGATTGCCGCAAATTCCTGCCAGGACATCGCGCGCAGTGCTGCCAGCATCTCGGTTACACGTTCCGGGTTCGGCACGCGCGATTGGCGCCAGCCGGCGTAGCCGGCTATGCCGAGAAAAGGCAGCGTTGAAGCCAGGGCGGCGTAGTCGGGCATGAACTGGCGCACTACCATGAACACCGCAGTGGCGATGAGCACGCTCAGCCACCAGGGCGAGCGCGAAAGGATATTGAACAGGCTGCGCTTTGCCATTATGGCGATATCGGGATGCACGCGATGGAGTGAAGCACGTAGAATACCGGACTCGGAGCAGTCGTTACACACCATCGCTCACCATTTTGCAGCGAAAGCACCCATGGCCCAATACGTCTACACCATGCGCCGGGTCGGCAAAGTCGTGCCGCCCAAGCGTTTCATCCTGAAGAACATCTCGCTCAATTTTTTCGCCGGCGCCAAGATCGGGGTGCTCGGCCTGAACGGCTCGGGCAAGTCCACCTTGCTGCGCATCATGGCGGGCGAGGACAAGGACTACGACGGCGAGGTGATCGCCAAGCCCAATATGCGCATCGGCTATTTGCCGCAGGAGCCGCAGCTCGACGCGGACAAGAGCGTGCGCGAGTCGGTGGAGGAGGGCTTGGGCGAGGTGTTCGGCGCGAAGAAACGCCTGGACGAGGTCTACGCCGCCTATGCCGAGCCCGACGCCGACTTCGACAAACTCGCGGCCGAGCAGGCGGAACTGGAGGCGGTGATCGCCGCCTCCGCCGGCGACAACGTCGAGCACCAGCTCGAGATCGCGGCCGACGCGCTGCGCCTGCCGCCGTGGGAGGCGAAAATCGGCCCGCTCTCCGGCGGGGAGAAGCGCCGCGTGTCGCTGTGCCGGCTGTTGCTGTCCAAGCCCGACTTGCTGCTGCTTGACGAGCCCACCAACCACCTCGATGCCGAGAGCGTCGAGTGGCTGGAGCAGTTCCTGCAGAAATTTCCAGGCACCGTGGTGGCGGTGACCCACGACCGCTACTTTCTCGACAACGCGGCGCAGTGGATCCTCGAGCTCGACCGCGGCTACGGCATTCCGTGGGAGGGCAACTACAGTTCCTGGCTGGCGCAGAAGCAAGCGCGCCTCGAGCAGGAGGAAGCGAGCGAATCCGCGCGCCAGAAGACCATCAAGCGGGAACTCGAATGGGTGCGCCAGAACCCCAAGGCGCGCCAGGCGAAAAGCAAGGCGCGCCTGGCGCGCTTCGACGAGCTGAGCTCCTACGATTACCAGAAGCGCAACGAGACGCACGAAATATTCGTTCCGGTGGCCGAGCGCCTGGGCGATGCCGTGATCGAGTTCAAGGGCGTGAGCAAAGGCTACGGCGAGCGCCTGCTGATCGATGATCTGTCGTTCCAGGTCCCGGCCGGCGCGATCGTCGGCATCATCGGCGCCAACGGCGCGGGCAAGTCCACGCTGTTCCGCATGATCACCGGCAAGGAGCAGCCGGGCAAGGGCGAAGTGGCGATCGGCCCGACGGTAAAAATGGCCTACGTGGATCAGTCGCGCGATGCGCTGGAGGGCGACAAGACCGTGTTCGATTACGTCGCCGCCGGCGCGGACATGCTTAACGTCGGCAAGTTCGAAATGCCATCGCGCGCCTATCTCGGCCGCTTCAATTTCAAGGGCACCGACCAGGGAAAAAAAGTCGGCAACCTCTCCGGCGGCGAGCGCGGGCGGCTGCATCTTGCCAAGACGCTGATCGCCGGTGGCAACGTGCTGCTGTTGGACGAGCCTTCCAACGACCTCGACGTGGAAACCCTGCGCGCGCTGGAAGACGCGCTGCTGGAATTCGCCGGCAGCGTGCTCGTCATCACCCACGACCGCTGGTTCCTCGATCGCATCGCCACCCACATCCTCGCCTTCGAGGGCGACTCCAAAGTGAGCTTCTTCGACGGCAACTACCACGAATACGAAGCGGATAAGGTGAGGCGTCTGGGAGAAGAAGCGGCCAAGCCGAAGCGGATACGCTACAAGCCGCTGAAGTAGCGAGCGGGCAGTTGAAAAACGCTTCCTCGACGCGAAGCGAGGACGGGAGCCACAAAGTCTGCGAGCGAGGCCTTGTTTGGCAGCCGTCGAATTGGGGGATACAAAACAAGGCGTGCCCTTCCTTTTCAACACGTTGTCGGCATCCAGTCTATCGTTGGACAAGACTGTCGCTTGCCT
>ERZ1292630.848-Hain-H41-02um-R3-848-length-31034-cov-8_pt1 | contig 31034 bp, 15 predicted proteins | sample MGYA00564408_ERZ1292630 | MGnify/ENA primary metagenome ERZ1292630 (study PRJEB36523, sample SAMEA6512641) | groundwater metagenome | collected 2019-01-08 | study: AquaDiva: Metagenomics assemblies of 32 groundwater samples
ATCCGGGCTGCTGTGGCGGGTATCCGGGCTGCTGTGGCGGGTATCCGGGCTGCTGCGGCGGGTAGCTTTGAGCCTGCGTCATCAACGCTGCGACAGGTCCTCCAACTTGCGCAAACCCAGTCGGGGCGACAGCAGGTGTCCGGCCAAAATCGTTAGCAAGCACGCGCACCCGGAGCTCTGCGTTTGATTTGCATTGCTGGAGCAAGTACCACTCGTCGCGAACGACGCCGCGCTCCAAGCCGGAGATCGACAACGTGTACTGACCCAAGAATTCGTCACTCACGACGTTCTTGTTCCAAAGTTCGAATTTTAATTGTGCGCTGTTTTCGTCGGCAACCGTAAACTTGAACACTTCGTCCCATTTCGGACTCACTTGGTTTTCCTGCACGGAAGTTCGATGCTGCTGGTTCTCCAGGTGAACGATCACGTACGGGTCAGGCTTCGAAATCCACTGCGTGTCCGGCAAGTTGCGCGCTTCGACGATCCGAATATCCAAACGACCCATTTTGTGAACCACGGAGTAGAAATGAACACTGTGGATTGTGACCGCAAGCCCCTACACAGTTGAGTTTGAAATTCGTTTTGAAAGCAAGTGCTCGGAAAAACGTCCACTCGGATGGCATTAACTTACGTTTGGGCACGTTACCTGTGCGACATCAAACGAATTCGGGTCAAAGTACTTTTGTCTTTGACTTGACAAAGTTGTGTTGAAAAGCGAGCCATGAGCTCCAAAGCTGAATCGGCAACGGACGGCCGTCCGTCAAGTAGTGTTCACCGCACATTTCCTTGATGATCGGCGTCACTTCCTCCGCGTGATAGAATGGCATGGTGCTGAACATGTGGTGCACCACGTGCCCGTCCGTGATGTGATGCATCCACGAGTTGAAAATGCCGTAGTCGCGATCAACGGTTGAAAGGGCTCCTTTGAGAAACGTCCAGCCATCCGAGTCGTCGTAGTGCGAAACTCGCGCATCCGTGTGCTGCAAAAATGTCACAAGCACCAACCACACGTAATTAAAGAAGACGGATCCGCCATACCAGTACGCTACCTCAGTTGCACCCCAGACGTAGCTGGCTGCGCCGACCGCTGCCAGCGCGCAGGCGATGCCAACGTCGGACAGCACCACGAAGAACCTCTCCTTCGGCTGAAACATGGGCGCCCAAGGAGAGAAGTGGCTGGCGGGAAAGTGCTTCGGGTTGCCGTTGACGTACGTCAGCAAGTACATTGGCCACCCGATCGCAAGGTAGAAAAACATGGGCACCAAGTGCGCTGGAGGAAAAGCCTCCCCGATGGCGTGCCACAGACCAGCCGAACGCCCTGGGACATAAACCGTGTCCATGCTGTTTAAATTAGTGTACCGGTGGTGCGTTGCGTGCGTATACTTCCAGCTGAAGTACGGAGCCAAGTAGAACGTGTGAATGATGAATCCTACGACATCGTTGAGAATGCGCCGATGCCCAAAATAGGCCTGGTGGCCGCACTCGTGACCAATGACCCACAAACCAAACGAAGTTGTGCCTTGGATAAACGAGTACAGGAGCCAAAGCGACGCGGCCAGCACCGTGCTGCCGCTGACGAAGGGTCGCAGCGCTGCCACGACCACCACACAAGCGGCCAGCTTCGCGACGTCCAGAGCAATGTAGGCAACGGACTTCACCATGTCGGCTTCAAAGCACCGCTTCGGAATTCGCCCGCGAATGTCCGCGAGCGTGAAGGGCAAATCATCATGGTTCGGCGGGCGCATATCTGGCGGCGGTTGCTGCACTGTCAGATACACGGAGTAGGGACGAAAGGCAAAGGGAAAGGTGATGTTCATTTGAAAAACATAGTGGTGTAGGTTAGTTTACCTCGAAGAAGTGGGCACTTCCTACTGAAATGTCGTCAACGCTGCGTCGGAGAAAGCGGAAAGCAACTTGTCCCCTTCTCTGGCGGAAAGCACCAATGCCACTCGAACGTAACGATGTATCACGTCTGCAACCGATACGCAGTGCGAAAGGTGCGTCGCTGAAAAATGACAAAGTTCTCCAATGCGACGATCGGAAGCGGAGGGAAATGATTCGAGAGTCGATGTGATCGTGGCTGCCAGCAAAGATTCGTCGCGTTGATCCACGCGCGAAACGTCCTCGTACTTTGTGAATGGCAGCAATATTTCTGCCACCGCAGCGCCCGGGCACGACGTGATGCAATGAACAACGCTAGCCGCGAGTAGCGGTCGCACGGCGACGTTTAACGCCTTTGGCTGGTGGCGCTGCACGGCCATCAACATGCGAGTAACGGAGATGAGGACTATCTGCATTTTCATCGAGCCAGACAATATTTGTGTCGCCTGCTCAAAAGCCTCGCGTAGTTCCGCATCAAATGCACGGTCGTCCGCGTTGTCCAGCACATCGTTGCAGCAGCCGCGCACCACCAGTGACTCCAGCCACAAGCTGCAGCAGGCCGACTTCAGAACATCGCAACGACTGTGCATCGAAAAAATAGTTTGAAATCCATCATCGATGCCACGGAAATGTTGGCAGAACGATACCGCATTGTGAATTTGATCACTGGATTGAGCGGTGGCCATGGCGCGCAGCATCATTCGCCGCATGGAACCAATGCCGGAAATAAGTTCGCACTGCGAAAATGACAACAGATGCGCTAAGAATCGCTGAGCAATCATCGGCTCCATGTCCCCCCCGCCTTGCGTGCCGGGCACACGGCTGAGGTACGCCGCCATTCTCAACAATGTTCTTGTGTCGTCGTGTTGCAACACCAGGCGCACGTGGTGCATGACGGAGGCGCTCGCCGGTTGCAAGCCACCCGTCGCCGGATCCAAACTACCTGCTAAGCTGGAGGCGACTGCGCTCGTCGTGTCGTACAGATAATGAACTGTGGGTTTGTCTACGCTTGGCGACTTTGAGAAACCTTGTTTCGCTGCTGCCTTGTCCGGAGTACCAGAGACGAAGGAAACGCCGCTCATCATTGTTGCATCATTGGGGGCTTGATCGGTCGTCATCGCGAAGTACACGGCCCGACAAACCTCAAAATCGCGTGCCTTGTAGCGAGTTTCGGAAGGCACAGCTCTCAACTTTTCGCGAATTCCACGGATTGTCGGGTCCTCAAGGGTTGAGCCGCGAGCTCGCCACGACCGCAGCACGCAGTCTCCCAAATCTACCAACGATCGGCGCCAGTTTGCCACGGTGTCGAGGACGGCCTCTTGAGTGTCCTTGCCGTCGAAGAATCCCCGCTTGGCAAATCGGCGGCGCGCGGCGCTGACGTCTAAGTTGGTGGCGAGTGCGCAAACGAGGCGCATGTCGCCGATGGTGCCGGACATCGGACTCGTCGTTGATAGCGACAGGGAAAGCCGGAGCAGAACCTCTGTGGCGACGTATCTGACCGTCAGACATTCTGACTCCCCAAAACAGGTGACCAAGCCATCGATCGTCGCATTCAGCCTCGGAAGCCGCTGGGCATCGCCGGCGGCCCTTCGGACAGCGACTGAAATGAGCGCGGCTAATTGGGCTCCTCGGTAGCCCGGCACAGAGTTTCCCCCCGCGTCGTTCGCCGCTGCCATGAGCACGTCACAAGTGTCGCAAATGGACAACGACGTCTGGAGATCCATGCGGCCGCGCTCCTCGATCTCCATCAACTGGTCGCAGAGCCTTCCCACGGCCTTAAACCTCTTTTCAGACAGCACAACCGAGCGGTGCTTGCCTCCAGATGCTGTGTCACGGTCGACCCATTGTTTGATGTCGTCGAGGTTGATTTCTGAACTCATGCTAGCAGAGGGAGATGTGCTCTTGTGTGAATTCGCGCGTGGATGGGAAGCAAAAGAAAAAAATGCATGCCGCTGTTGTCCCTCTTCAACAAAAAAAAAATGTCAGCGCGCGAAGATCGCCTCGGTTCAGGTGGGGGCATCTTGGGATGTGTTGATCGCCTCGTCAATGGCGACGCCACGCTTTTCGGCAAGAGCCAAAGCTCTGCCTTTGCAGGCCGCAACCCGGGCGTCGAGCAACGCGACGCTACGTCGCAGCGCGAGCAACGCCGCGATGTGGGCAGCGAAGGCTGGCATGACCACCTGGTGCAGGGTGTCCGACGCGCTGTTAATTCTTTTCAGTTGATCGTTGGCTGCCCGCAGACCTCGAATGACCTCTTCTTGGTGACAGCACGTTTCGGCGGCACCGCCATCAACTGCGCTGGTCATACCGCAGTGGTGTTGCAGAGTACGTCAGCGTGCGAATTGTGCGAGGAAAAAGCTGGTGCGACAGGGCGGTCGAAGACAATGAAAAATTCGCGATTTTTCTCTCGCACGTGATCGCCGAAAGTGGAAAGGTATGTGGTGAGCTGTTGAGCGACAGCTGCGCGTGCTCTACAAGTGGTTTAGGATTCCGACGAAGTACACATTGTTGCCTTCAAGTTTTAACTCTTTGACGGAAATGGCCACGTTCACCTCTCGGCCGTGCCGGTGCCGAGCTTGAACCTGCCTCACGGAGTCGACGATGGTCTTTACACCTGTCTTCGCATAGCGATCAAGGTAGCTGTCGTGGATGGCGGCCACATGAGGAGGCATCAGGCAGCTCACGTTTTTGCCAAGCACCTCGTCAGCGGGATATCCGAGCAGTTCCGTGACCATGTGGGACACATGGATGATTTTCCCCTTGGCGTCGATCACGATGGTCGCGACGGGTGACAGGGCCATCATTGCTTGCGTCGTTTTCACCGCCCGTTCAATTCGCTCGTCCTCCGTGACATCTCGGATGAAGCCGAGATACCGGGTGGGCTGGCCGGACGCCTTCAGCTCCCGCACACCAATGTCGATGGGGAATACGCGGCCCGACTTCGACCGGGCTTGACTGCGGCGCATGGAGTCGATCACACGCTTGACCCGTGTGCGGCGATACTGTTCGAGGTAGCCGTCGTGCACGTTGGCCACGGCAGGCGGCATCAATATCTTCACGTTCTGTTGATGCAACTCGCCGGCGGAGTACTCGAACAGGGTCGAGCAGCTGTCATTGACGCTTTGGATGGTGCCGTGCTCGTCGATGATCACCACGGGCAAATGGCAGATGTTGTTGATGACATCGGCCACGCGCTTCTCGTCGCGGTACTTGATCGCGGACTCCAGGCTCGATGCAAAGCCGACGAACCCAATGGACGCACCGTCGATGAACATTTCAGCGACCTGCAGAGTTATCGGCACCCGTTTGCCCGCTTTCGAGATGGCTTCGACCTCACGTTGGGAACCCACAACGTGCTTCACGCCCGTTGCAAAGTATCTGGCGAGAAGATGGTCGTGCTGAGATGCCACCTCCTCTGGCATGAGCATGGATACGTTGTGACCGATGACTTCTCGCGCGTCGTACCCCAGTAAATGAGAGGCCGCGATCGAAAAGCGCAGTACGGTTCCCGTTCGGTCAATGGCGATTTGCGGTTCGATGGTCACTTCACTCACTGATTCGTTCAGGGCGGTGGCGGATTCTAACTGTACGTCGTCGGTAATGTCGCGAACGAAACCAAAGAACATCGTCGCGTTTAATGCATCAAAGTGCGTTTCTCTCACGGTGATCTCGACGGGGAAAAAGCTGCCGTCCTTTCGCTTGCCACGCACCACACGTTTCGTGTCGACGACTCGTTTGACGCGTGTTTTGGCATACCGCTCAAGATAGCTGTCATGATGCACGGCCACGTCAGGTGGTGTGACCAACTTCACGTTGTGACCCAGTAATTCGTCCTCGGAGTACCCGAACGTGACCGTCGCGGCTCGATTGAAAAACTGAATAATTCCCTCCGGATTGATGCAAATAAAAGGTGTGGGTAAGAGATTGAGGATAGCGGCGTTGTTGCTCGCTTGCCGCTCCTGGGCGATGTCCTGCGTCCGGTTACGAATGAAGCCGACAAAGATCCTCGCCATGCCATCCTTGCAGATTTCTTTCACTGTGATTTCGGCGTCGAACGTGGAGTTGTCGCGCCGAACCGCCGTGACCTGACGGGTCGTGTCGATGACATGTTTGACGCTGGTGGCTACATACTGCTTCAAATAGCCGTCGTGGACATCAGCCACGTGTTTGGGCTGCAACCGGTTGACGTTTTGGCCGAGGAGTTCGCTCTCCGAGTAACCAAATTCTTGTTCGGCAGCTGGCGAAAATCGTTGAATCAACCCGCATTCATCGATGACCACCAAGGGCACCGGCGAAAGGCCATTGATAGTTGCGCTCATCTCCGCCTGCGCCTCGGCTGCCATTTCATCGGCAACCTCACGGAGGAAACCCACGAACGTCGGCCGACGATCTCCCTTGAGCATCGTTTCCTTGACAGTGATCTCCAGATGGATAGGCCGGCCGTTCTTTCGGCGACCAACGACTCGGCGCCTCGCGTCGACAATGTTCTTGATGCGCGTCCTGCGATACGCCGCAAGGTAGTCGTCGTGAAACTTGGCCGTCTCCGGCGGCTGGAGCATGTTGACGTTCTTGCCAACGACTTCGCTCGCGTCATATCCGAACGCTCGTTCCGCGGCGGAGTTAAAAATGCGCACGGTGCCAACGTCGTCCATGACCACGAGCGGCACGAGTGACCCTCCGACGACAACCCCACTCACGGTTTGCTGATCCCGCACTGCCAGTTGCTGCGTCATGTTCCTGAGGTAGCCGATGTAGTATGTTACTCCCTCGAAGTTCAATTCCCGCAGCGACAGGTCCACCCGGAACTGGGATCCATCCCGGCGCTTTGCGGTGACCTCGCGAGACGAGTCCATCACGTGCTTCTCCCGTGTGACGAGGTACCTGCGCAAATACTCGTCGTGGTGCGGACTAATGCTCGGAGGCGTTAACATTGCGACATTTTGCCCCAGAAGTTCCTGCTCATTGTAGAGAAATTCCTTACACAACGCTGGGTTGACGTACGTGATCGTCCCGCGAACGTCCGTTTGGATCATCGGTACTGGACTTTCATTCAACACGACGTCGCGTAGCTCGTTGCTCTGGCGCAGAACATAAATAGTGGACAAATCGCGAATGAATCCTGCAAAAATGGTGTCCGCAGCCACAACGCCGTCGCCTTGTTGGGCGGTTTTTTCGTCCTTCGATTGACCCTTTGCGCGGGATATCTGGCGGACCATGATTTCCACTGGAAATGTGTGGCCATCGTGGCGCATCGCCGTCACCTGCCGCGTGGCGTCCAGCACCTTCTTCACGCCTGTGCGCAGATACGTTTTTAAGAATGAATCGTGCATCTTGCTGACCTCTGGCGGCATGAGCACCTTCACATTTCGGCCTTTTATATCCGTGGAATTCCATCGAAACATAGCTTCTGCGGCGGTCGAAAATTTCAACACCGCACCCTTGCTGTCAATGACAATGACCGGCAACGGTGAGGCTGCAATGACCGCTTCCACTGAGCCTCGGATTTCTGCAAGAGCGACCTCCTCGGTCACGTCTCTGGCGTACCCGACGAAGACAGGGTCCAGACCTTGCTTCTGGATTTCGCGAATGCCCAGTTCCACGGGGAACTCGGTTCCATTTTTGCGTCGACCGATGGCGACCCGAGTGGTGTCAACCACTCGCTTGACTCCGGTTTCGGCGTATCGTCTGAGATACCCGTCGTGGCTGGCCGCGATGCGCTCTGGCATGAGCATTTTCACGTTCTCACCGACCACTTCGTCGACGCGGTATCCGAACGTGTCCTGTGCCGAGCGGCTGAACGTCAGTACCGTGCCCACTTGATCGATGGAGATCATGGGGACGGTGCAGAGGTCGCTGATAATTGTGTTGACCTCATTGGCCCGCTGCATTTGCATTTCCTCTCGAATGTCCCGAACATAGCCGAAGTAAATTCGGGAGTCGCCATCTCCGTCGAAGCCGGTCACACTCTTTTGGACGACCTCGGTGACACGTAGCTCAATCGGAACGAGCCGGCCCTGCTTCGTGCGGGCTTGTAAGCGTCTGGTCGTGCCAATCACATTCTTGACGCCGGTCACCAAATATCGCTCCAAGAAGCCGTCGTGCTGTACGGCAATGTTCTCAGGCATCAGCATATTCACGTTTTGTTGCAGCACCTCGTCGCTACGATACCCAAACAAGCGCTCTGCAGCCGGGTTGAAAATTTCGACGTTGCCGTGGCTCGTGATGCATATAATGGGTGTGGGACACGTTGTGACCACGAGCTGAGAGACGTGCGTCTGCTCCGAAAGTTGCAGTTTTTGGGTTAAATCGGTGAAGTATCCCAAAAATGTGACGGACTCCCCTCGCCGCAGTTCACGAATATTTGCTTCCACCGGGAAGAACGACTTATCAGCCTTCTGCGCGAAGACTAGACGGGTCGACCCCAAAATGTGCTTCTCGCCGGTTTTCATGTACCGTTGCAAGTAGCCGTCGTGGTTGCGCGCGATGTCGTCGGGCATCAGCATGTTCACGTTGCGGCCCACGACTTGGCTTGCCTTGTAGCCCCACGCGCTTTCAGCCGCGGGCGAAAAGGCGAGCACGGTTCCCTGGGGATTGATGCTGATCACCGGCGATGGGCTGATGGCGATCATGGCCTCATTGGACATGCTCATCTGCTGGAACAACAGATCCTTGGTAATGTCGCGGCAGTATCCAACAAAGAACTGCGTGGCGCCGTTGACGTCGGTGATTTCTTTGACCATGACGTCGACGGCGACTTCGGCGCCCCCCTTGGTCAACGCCACGAGCCGGCGGGAGCTGTCGAGAATCGTCTTCCGTCGCGTGCGCTGATACGCGGCGAGGTACTCGTCGTGAACTTTGGCGATGCCATCCGGCATCATGACTTTGATGTTGCGACCCAGCAGCTCACTGGAGCCGTACCCGAACGTGCGCTGCACTGCGCGATTCACGTTGAAGATGACCCCGGCCCTATCGATGACAAAGACTGGAACGGCCGCCATCATGGAGACCGCGTCGCTCAGGCGAACGGCGTTTTCGAACTCGACATCCGCGGTGGCGTTCCGCGTGAAGGCGATGTACCACCATTGGCCGTTCGCCAGGCGCAGCTCCCGGAGGCGCAGCTCGATGGGAAACTCGGTGCCATTGCGGCGAAGGGCGTTCACACGTCGCACGCTGTTCATGATGCGCTTCACTCCAGTGTCCCGGTAGCGCTGCAGGTAGTCGTCGTGGTGGATCGCGACGCTTTCGGGCATCAGCAACTTTACGTTGCGGCCCACGACTTCGCTAGCTGCGTAGCCCCACTCCGTCTCAGCCACGGGAGAGAACCGCAGCACCGTTCCTTGAGGATCGATGATGATGACCGCGACACTGCTTAGCTTGTTGATGGCCCGGTTGATATGCATCACTTTTTCGTGATGCGAGATCGTTCCGTGGTCGAGGAACTCCCCGATGGCCGGGACTTGATCCCGCACCGCCTGGGGAATCATGCAGAGCAGCAACCGCGTGCCGTCCTCTTCCGTCATCGTCCGGCGAACGAGCGGCACGAACACGAGGATCACACTGCCAAGAATCACCAAGGCGTTCAGACCGGTGAGCGAGAAGTGCAACACGTGGGCGCGTTGCAGAATGTCCAATACGTCGGCAGAAAGGGAATTCGTGGACATGGCGGTGGTGGATATTGCCGTTTTCGCCACGAAGATTCCCGATGCGTAGTCGTTCACGAGATCGCCAAACGGCGTAGACGTCGCCGATGACCTCGCAAACTGGGTTGGGAATGCGTCCTCGCCGCCTGCGCCTTCGGCGACAGCGCCGCCGGAAATCGGAGACGCCGCGGTGAGTCGCCGCAGTCGATCCAACAACCGCAGATGCCAAGTGTCCGATGCCACCTGCGAATCCGAAGTCGTCCTCGCCGCGCATCGCTGTTCAAATCGGGTTGTCGACTGCAGCGAGGAAAAGGCACGAGAGCCGAAAATGGACGCCGACGCTGCAGCGTTTAGAAGCGGCATTCTCAAAGGGGTGATCGAATGAGCGCCTAAATACAACCTGTCCCGCAGCGCCTCCGATTCGGCTATCTCGAGCCTTAGCTTCGATAGCACAGTGGCGGGCGGGCCGGCCAGTCGCGCCAACGACGGCGGCGCGTTCACGAGCAGGCCGAGTTCAGCCAGCCGTGCCTCGGACCACCCACGCATGGATGCCAGATTCCAGTGTTCGGCGCTGGTCCGAATATCCGTGAGGACCACGATATCGATGCCAAGGCTGCAGGTCGCCGTTGCGGCTATCAACAAGAGGGCAAAGAAGCATCGACGTAGATGGCCTTGCTGCTCGGAATCTCGTTGGTTTGCCACCCGGTGTTGAGAGCCGGTACGAATACGCTCTTGCTCCGCCGACGCCTGCACGTAACGCTGCAGCTCGGTGCACAACGACACGATGCCAGTACCGAGGGCGATGCCAATGAAGACTAGGGCAACGGTCAACAGTCGCTCCGAAAGGTAGCGGAACACCTCTGCAGCTATTTTCGTCGGACCGAGCACAGCTCGCCACGCAGCGCCAAGCACATAGTGGAGGTAGGCGGAGTCGCGAACGCGTCGCACGCTCGCAACAAGGTCACGGGTGATGCTCCGTTGCGTCACACTCGGTTTTTTCTGATCAGCGTTGATGTTGGAATAGGATGGCGATAGCGGAGAGCGAACGGAATGCTCTTCCAACGACAGTTCGGTGCGTCGGTCATATGCGGCGACTCCCGCTGACGGTGTCGTGCCCAGGAATCCCATGCCCGCGACGAGCGCCGCAACGTCCAGTTGGCGAATGATGGTGTCGAGTCGATCCTTGGCATGAGCCACGACCGAGTCATCCACGCGGTCGCGTCGGGCAGCCGATTCGCTGATGAACCGGAATCCCGTCTGGAGTCCTCGATCCTCCACAATGTCACGATACCGTCGCAAGTGTTCGGTATCGCCAAGCAGCGCGTAGCCAGAGGCAGCTAACGGCACCCCGGCGCTGGCATGATGCAAACTGCGATTGCTTTCATGCATGAAGCTGCGTAAGTCGTGCACGCGGCTCAAGAAAGACTGTTCTGTCCTGGCGTTGGCGATCATGCACGCGAGGGCCGTCAACGCGAACAGTGCCGGCAAGAATAACAGGGCGCGGCGAAAGCCGACCAAGTCAGATCCGCGACTCATGATGGTCAGCGTGATAACAGAGCACGTGAACCCAAAGGCAACGCCTGCCATAGCGATGGAACGCCACTGACCCACTTCGGCCTCCGCCAACGCCCACTGCGTCGACGTGTCACTGTCGACAATTCGGTTGGCATACAGCTCGTCCTGTTGCGCTGTGTACGTGGCGTCGGACGTTAGGCTCGACGCAACCTGCAGGGTTTGGCCGGGAGTCAGCAATCCGTCAGCGGACACGTCGGTCGCTAAGCGATAGGGAGCGTCGGCGTCAATGGGAACCGCGAAGAGCTTCTGCTCCACCTGGCGGATTGCGGTGAAGTTGTAGTTGACAACTGCAACGGGCACGGTCCAGGACGACAGACTTTGCATCGTCGCGGCAGATCCCGCAGAGAAAGCGCACGACGACGTCGTCGCTGACTTTGCGTACGCTATCGCCGCAAGGGCGACGCCGGCGTCCTGCCGGCGATGCAAGAGGTCCAACACCGTAAATCGACGGGACTCGCGGTCACGCATCGCCTCGGTGGAGAGGTGGGTTGCAGACAGAAGATGTTGCTCGGCGACCACATTAGCGGGATGCGCTACGATGTGTGCGTATTGCTGCAACGGCTGGTAGCAGCCTGTCGCAATGTACGTCCGGGCCGCGGACGCTCGCTGGGCCTCTCGGCGCAGGAATCGGTCTTCGTCCTCCATGGCGCGGACATCGTCCTCGACCGCGTCAAACCGAACCGCAAGGCGAGTCTGAAGCTGGAAAGTTATTACCAGCGCCACAAGCGTACCCAGAAATCCGAACAAGATGAGCAGAAGCACCTGCCACTGGCGCCCGCCATGGTGCCCGCGACGGCTGCTCTCTCCTTTTAGGTCATCTTCGTCGCTGTCGTCGGCATCGTCGCCGCGGCCGCTAGTCACCTCAGCCTCCGTCGTGCGCTGGCGTGCCGCCTCCGCCGACCACTCGGCGACGATTGACGCCATTTGTTTTTGTCGCAGCATGTCAGCCCGGCGGCGTGGCGGGCGGGCCGTGGGCGCCGGACGCGAGCCCTGCGTCGCGATGGGCGACGTGCTCTCTACAAGGCGGCGCTTGCCGGCTCCAAGGAGCCCTTCCTTCAGATCTTGCTCGGCGGACGGGCGGTCGGTGGGAAAGTCGTCGTTCTCGAAGTCAAACTGTTGCAGCCGTTCGTGATTTTCCTCATACATCGCCGTCAAATGCGTTCGGGGAATAAGAAGGAAAAGGGACAGCGTCGCCAGTTTATTTCCCGCCGCCGCGTCGGAGGCCAGGGCCACCAGCAGATACACCGAGCATGCGTTCAACACCGTGAAGACGGCGATTGCTACCGCAATCCAATAGAATGCCTCGCTGGTGGACGCCAGCCGTTCAAGCTCAACATTCGCTGTGTTATTGAGTGCAGCGGCAATGCTGTGGCCTGCGTTCAACAGAATGAAGTTGGCCTCTGATTTGGCGGTCGCGACCAAGGCCGCAGCGGTGGCGTTCGGCGTTGTCGACGTCGTCGAAATGCGCCACTTCATAGCTTCCGTGCCCGCGGCGATGGCGTCGATGGCGGCGATGATTCGGTAGCCCAGCGACCACAAGCTCGCATGGCCCCGGGCGGTGACCGCAAGGGGGTCGGGCTCGATGACCGAAACCGCATCGTCGGTGAGACGCGTTGAGAGAGTGTCGCCGGGATTTTGCTTCGCAAAGCCGACTAAAAACTCGTGAGTCGTGGGCAACGACTCTTGCATCTTCGCTAGGTCGGCGCTAAGTGAATTCCAAGCGTCCATGTAGTCGACCGTTTGCGTTCGTGATTCCTCGCTGTAACGCGCAAACTCAGCGGCAAATAGGGCTGCGCGTCCCAAGTCCCGCCGCTGGTAGGTGATGCTGCCCAGGAACTGGTGGTGTGCGACGACGGAAACTTGGAGCGCACCTTGATATGCAACCAGCGCCGCAACAAGAAGCACGAATCCTGCCGTGATGACAGTCATTCGAGCGCCGAACCCCCTACTGCGACCCTTGTCTCGCACAGCGCTGGAGTCGCCGGTGTCGTCTGCGCTATCGCCGCCAGACAGGTGTTTCAGCAGCACGTTGCTTGCGCGATGAGAGTCGGCTTGAGAACCAACACCAGATCCTCCCGAGTTGGCGCCCTCCTGTCCCGTGCGCCGCTTCTCTTGTTCCTCGGCAACGATGTCGCGGATGTTGCGTGCCGCGGTGGGGCTGTGCAGCACCTGCTCGACAAACCGAGCAAATTTCATTTGAACGGTGATCGTCGGCTGACGCAAGGCGCGTGAAAAGCGCAGTCGCGCGGTTTCCCTTCGCGCCGTGATGGAGGAAGCGATCCGCGAGAGATCCGTCATGTTGACGTGGTCCTTCAAAAGAGCCGTCAGGAACTGGTCGGCATAGCTCAGTACTTCTTTGTGGCTACGAAGCGCCGCGTTGACCACCTTCCCGTGTGTCGAATCCGCAATGTTGAGAACGCTTCTGAGTCTCAGGCGCAGCAGGTGGCATCGCGCGGCCGTTTGAAAACTCGGTTGATGGTAATGAGAGAGGAAGTCGAGCTCGCCCAGCGCCACCCGAGGCCGAAAGGCGTAAAACAGGAGAAAGTGGCTAAATTGAAGCACCAATGGGGCGCTGCCTGGAAATCGGAGGCATCCCTTTGCGTAAATCCGCGCCGTGAACGCCTTCATTGGATCCCCGATGGAAATGGACTCAAACATGCGGCGGAATATCAGCAGGATGCGACAGGCCACCTCCACATCCGTAGCGACGTACACGTTGGAAATGTATGGGAGAAGGATCGTTGCTGCGCACGCGTCTTCCTCATCGGAGTCCTCGGAGCTTGCAACATGGCCGGGCCGCTCCGAAGTGGCGTTGCTGTCAGTCACACTCTCAACAATATTGACATAGCGTCCTAAGCGCAGCTCACTCTGAGGCAGTCCAGTTGGAAACTGGGGCTCGTCGTGAGAAACATGTGCGCCGTCCTCGACCTGCGAGAAAGCATTTTGACATCGTCCGTCGAGGCGAATCGATGGCAAGAGCAATCCGACCGCACCGGACAAGAACGCTGCGATCGGCAAGACGGCGTTACTGTAAGGTAGGCCGCCTGCGGCCGACGACGAACTAAAGAGAGCGGCCACACTCACGATACTGATACCGACGAACGACATCGCCTGAGCGCAGTACAGTCGATTCATCCACAGATGGTAAAAATCGAGAAAGAATGCCGATGCGATGGTGAGTAAGACACCGACGGCGAGAAACAGGATGGCGCAGGCCCGCTGTTCGCCATAGGACCAAAGTGCATGCAACGCAACCGTGCAAGCCATGCGAGCGACCGTGAACAGATTCATCACGGTCGAGTTGTTCCGCGCGAGAAGATGATTGCTGCCCGGATCGTCGTCGTACAAGCAGGAGCTGGACGAAAAAGCCGCCACAAACAACAAGGACAGCACAACGACAGCGGCCGCGAAGTGGCCCTGTGAAAACGGAGCGCTACATGCTAACGACGGAAACCAAAAAAGCTGGTCTCGAGTGGAAGACTCAGTCCGGTGGTCGCAGACGATGAACGACATACTGAGATTCGTAATAGGCACCAACATGACTGACGAGAGCCCATGCACGGCGGCGGCGGTAGCAACGAAGATCCAGTGCGGAATGCTGTAGTGGTCGGTCGCGATCGTCGCGAGCATCACGGCCACGGGAAATAGGACGACGCACGAGAGGATCCAAAATGCTGGAAGCGCCACGGCGGACACTCCGGCGATCCAGGACTCGTCGTACAGCGGCAGCCGGAAGGCGTGGATCGCGGCACCTAGCTGTGTTCGAAACAGCGGCTGCCACGGCATGTGGGGATGGACCACCAGTGACCACCATTGCAGCGTCTCGACAATGAGGCGTAAAATGACCCACTTGCGCGATGGCACTAACTGCAGCATCACACATAGGTGCAGCAGCGACGCCTTGATGGCGGAAAGGGTCATCGAGCTCAAGCCCACGCTGCTACCCCCGACCCGGCTGGAGGATGCCCCGGACGTGCGCGACGCGTCGCTCATAGACCCGGACGCCGAGCTGGCTTGGGACATACGAATCGACGAGGGGAGAGAGAGGAGAGAGAGAGAGGATGAAAAGAAGAATCACTGACGTGATCATGAAAAAAAAAAAGCACGTCAGACTCAGTTTCGGGGAAACGTCTTCGACTACAGCGAACGGTGTGATTGGAAACGTCTAGCGGTAGTGCTGAGGGGGCGAGTAGAAGTAGGATGCTCCGAACGTGACAGACTTCGTCGACGACGCGTTGCTGGCGCGGGACGCATCCAATGACGACCCGCCGTTCCGCGCGCTGACTTTTTGCTGCGGCGACGCCTTCACGGGTGCGCTATGGCTTCGGCGGAGGGTCGGTTGCACCGCGGGTGGTTTGCGCTGCGACTCCCGCGGTGACACTCGAACGGCTAGGGATCGAGACCTGTCAAGTGAAAGCGGAGAGGCTCTTGCCACGTTCGTGCCCGATGGAGCAGACGTGCGCACCTCGTTTGGCGCCACCATTCGAGCTGGCACCGCTGCTGCTGGCCGCGACGAGTGCGATGCAGGAAGGTGCGCGGCGAACACGCTGGGCGAGGAGATTTGTGCGACGCGATTGAGAGAAGCGTGAGGCACCGCAGCAAGCGTCGTCTTGGCATCGGTTCTGCGGTCCGTTACTCGACTCGCCTTGAGGCGCTCATTTTCCTCTCGCAGAGCTTGATTCTCGCTCAACGCACGCGACAAGGCCTCCTTCGTCGCCGCAAGCTCCCTGCGGATGTCCAACGTCGCAGCGCGGTTCGAGTCGTCATTCGCAGCAATTTGAACGTGAGCCTGACCTTGAGCTCCCGGCGCGGGCGGACGCGCGATCGATTTGGCCGTCACCTCGTGTGGCCCCGGCATTGCGCCAATGTCGGTGTGAATTCGTGGTTGTTGTGGCCTCTCGATTGCACGAGGGAGGGCATCGTGGTTGCATGGGTCCCCTGGCACGCCACAGTGAAGTTCGATCGTCGATGGAAGCAACCGCTGCAACAAACTCGGAGAACGGTACGCCATGGAGCCTAAAACAACAGGATTGCTATCGACACGCAAGGTACGCAGCGACAGGCAGCCTTTGAGAGGTTGAAACTCCTCGACTGAATTGATCAAATTGTGGGACACGTCTAAGTCGGTGAGACTCGGTGGTAACGCTGGGCGACGACAATCCGCGGCAACAATTTGCGTGATCCTATTGTGGGAGGCCACCAGTGTGACAATTGAAGGCGGGAGGAAATCAGCCGCGCCTGTGAGGCTGGTCAGCGCATTGTGTGACACGTCGAGAAACTCCAAGTGCCGCAAGGGACTCAGGCCTTTGAGCGATGTCACTTGGTTGTTGGAGAGAAAGAGTGTCTTCAGCGCCAACGGTAGTCCGCTCAGGGGGGCACCTGCGAGTCGATTTTTCGATACGTCTAACTTCACGAGATTCGAAAGGCACTCCATCCCACGCAGATGCGTGAGAAGGTTCGAGGACGCGTCCAGCCCAGCGATGCTCAGCAACAAGTCCCGCTCCTCCTTGGATGAGAAGCACGATGCGTCAAAGTCGGCCATCGCCTTCCCCCGGAGCGATATTTGCATCGGACTAAAGCGGGAACACAATTTTGGAGCAAAAAGTCTTTTGGTGTGGGTGCCTGGTCTTTTGGTCGGTTCCCTGTTAACATCGCGACCGACAAGGCAGAGTTTAGGCCCCGTCCCATGGGCACTCTTGGAAAATAGGAAACAGAGTACGTTTCAAGAAGTGTCCGTCGAGGTGCACGTACTCTCATCATCGTTGCCTGGTGTGCTGTCTTCGTCTTCGCTTGGGGCATGCAGAAGATTCACTCGGCTGTGATTCTCACTATTCCTAGAATCGGCTGACACCACAAGCGCAAAATACTGCGGGTAGTGAAGGATGAAGCCGCTCAACGTGCGGTACCGCTTCTTGATTTCCTCCCGCGCAACCAAAGGTAAGTACAGTTGCAACTCTGAAATAGATTGACTCGGCTTGCGCTGCAACCGACTCGCGACAACTTGGACGATCTCTTCGTCTGACAGGGCCGTCTTCAAGTGGCCCTCCGGAAGGGACTGACCGGGGCGCATCACATGAAAGTTGTTGGCGAATTCAAATTCGAAAAGGACAAAGTGTTGTGGATTGTTCTTGAAGAAGCGTGTGTGCACCGTCGGTAGCAGATTGGTGATCTCGTAGGGAAGGTTCTTGAGCAATCGACGCATGGAAACGTGACCTTGCGCTGGCAAAAACTCGGAGACGGCCTGGCACAATTTTTCGCGATCAAGCAACGGATTATCCGGGTCGCTTTGCAGCGCGATTTTGCGCCGCAAATTACGTATTTTTTTCCGGTCCCTTTGCTGCACAGCCAGTTGAAGTTGCTCTTCGAGCGACAGCGTTTTCGTGCGCAAGCGCTCGGCCTGACGACGCTGCATGATAACGTCCTTCTCGGCATCGTACCAAAAAAGCGATTCATGCGCCGCCGCAAACGACGCCCAAGAAGGAAAGAATGTCTGCAGTTGGCGCACCGCAAGAGGCGACAGGATGCTTTTGAGAAGGGCGGAGCAGCTCATCGCATGGCCCTCGAGCACGCGCAGCAATTCGTTGCACGTCACCGGCGTGGGGGTCGACTCCATGTTCAAGCCTCGAACGTCTGAAACACGAGCAACGGATCCTCCGTTTTCGGGAGAAAAGCTAAATAGATGTTGCATTTGCGCGAAGCATAGCAACGCAGCCTCGCCCTGAAACGGGAGGCCAGCCGCGGCGGCGGCGTTGACTGCGAGGATGTCCGCGAGTGGAATCCACGATCCAAGGCGACCCGCAAACGCAGCCCCAAATGGCTTCAACAACGACGGGTCTGGTCGATAACGCGGAAAACGGGCCTCGGCTTCGCAAGACGCCGCCATGTCGGCGTACCCGTACCCACCGTGGAACCGGATGAAGTGCCCTCCGCCGATGCACACCATTTGCATCAACTTGGTGGCCACGAACAGGCTCTGCAGGTGGCCCACGGTGTACCCCGGAGGCATGAAGGACAGCACCTCGTCGGCGGGAACAAAGTAGCTGGGAATCACCGAGACTAACGAGCTTGCGTTGATGGCATTTTCCGACACATCGGCGTTGTCCCCTTCGTAGGAACGGCTTCGCGCCGCATCAGGCGCTTTCGGAATGTGGGCAACGCCCTCTGCCCGTGTGGTGATGTGTGTTTTCGGTGCGGTCCCAAGGGGCGGCGCGGGGCACTCCGGCGGTGGCGGCAGGTCGCCATCGGTGGTCACCGATTCCCTGTTGCTCCAACGATCATCAGACTGCGCATCAGCGGCCGTCTGAGGCGGCCGCTGAGCCCAGTCCACCAGCCATGTTTCGCCGTCACGGGCACGAATCACGCGAACATCCTGTTCAATGCCGCTCTGAAGATAGTTACGCAGGCCACCGTGCTGAGCGATCGTGTCACGGGATTCATCCGACAGCCGGGGAAGCACGGCGCTCAGCGGCGCCGGGAGCGCCAGCGTTTTAAGCGCGTCCACGACGTTCGCATTCGTAGCGAGTCCGGTGGCGTCATTGAAGGTTGCGCATCGACGTTTTCCTGTTTGGGCTGAGGGCGTGGGGCACGCGTTCCACGGCGACAAGGCTAAGAAACGACGGAACCGAAGCAGCATCCTCTCATACTCTGAGCGAATGACTTTTCCCTGGCAATTCCGAGGAAGCAACGGGGGGGAGGCCCATCAACCACCGTACGGTGGGCAGGAGGAGCTCGGGAGAGAAGTGTGACATCGTGGCAGCGCGCGCATGCAGGCTGCACCGGGGGTGACAAACAACAGCAGTTCTTTACGACGGACCCGGACCGCTTCGCGCTCGAAATTCTCTATAGGGACCATTTACGCCGTCCCACTCGCTCGTGGTGTCACTTGGCTGCGACGACTACGGGCGCTGGTCGGCTGGGAGCCGGACTTCAGTACCGTGATTCTCTCCTTGACGTGCCTGGACTCCGCGAGGACATCCAAGTAGCGGCACTTATGCTTCTCGAGTAACGCATTGGCCCTCTGTCTGATGGCTTCGCGTTCCGCCTCCTGTCTCTGTTGAGAGTCGAACATCGCGTCGGTAACCTCGTCCTGCTGTGTCGACATTTCAGCGACCTTGTTTCCCAATGATTGAACGGTGGCGTGTTTTTCGGCGATCATTACATCCAGGCGCCGTACCGCACGGCGGCGGTGGTCAAGGTCCATTTCAAAGAGAGCGTACACCGACGCCGGAACGGTCTCGGAGTGCGGCATGATGTGCTCCATGCGGGTGTACTGCTCGAGCAGCGCGGAGGGGTCGCCGTCCTGCGCCTCCATCTGCGTCAACAACGGCGGTAGACGGGCTTCCATCACCTCGCCCAGTCCGTGTCGGCCCACGGCGTCATGCACCACGTCGAGGCGACTCTGCAGCATCGCCAGCCGTAATTCCTGAGCCTTTACCACGCGGTCCTCCGCGCGTCGCGCCTCAATCAACGAGCCATTCCGGCGCACCAGCTGAGCAGTGTCCGCCTCCAGCAGCGCCTTGGTGGACACGTCGGCGTGCTGCTTGATGGCTTCCACTTCGACGTCGAGTGCGGCGTGCGATTTTAGCACGGCTTTGAGCGCCTCCTTGCGTTCCTGAACGCTGCGATCGGCGACGCGGAAATCATTGGTCGCTTGCGACAGTTCGTTTTGTAGTGAGCGGTGCACGGCCACGATGCGGGCTAACTGGGTCGCGACATCCGACTTGCGCTTCAAAATGACTTCCGCGGCCGATAGCTCGCGTCGTTTCAGGGCAATAAACTCCGCCATCTCACGCAACTCCTCGGCGGAGGGCACAGGCTTGTTTTTTTCCTTCACCACGGTTGCCAATTCACACTTCGTGAAGCCGGTGGAAACGCTCAAGTCTTCAAGTCTCCTCTCCAGGAGGAAGTTGTCCCCCTTCTTAAGCTTGATTTGGAGTTCAAGCTCGTGCACGGTCTTTTCCAGTAACTTCTGACCCCTCATTTCATTGTCCAGTTCGGCCTTCAGTTCAATCGTCGCGTTGCCCACATCGGCGAGCGGCACGTCACGGCAGGCATCCTTGCTCCCACACAATATCGCAATGGTCGACGATGGCTGCTTCTCCGCGGCACTGCGAATGCTGACGGGGCCGGTGGTCGCGGCGATGGAGGCAGACAGTGCATTGAGCTCCTTCTCCAAGTCGGCAATCTGTCGGTCGCGAACCACGAGTTGATTGCGCATTTCAACCAGCCGGTCGGCTCGAGCGGCGGTGCATTGCATTCTCCAAAGGTACCCTGTATGAACCCTTTGATGAAGTTCGGGCACAAACAAAATGGAGACACTACCCTGACACACACCGCGCTGGCTATGTGCGGAAATGTGGTTGACCACAACGTCGTTTAGAGGTGTGCGATAACTATCCGCCAAAGCGCAACGTGTCGCAAAGACGTGGAGCGACTCAGGGAGACGAGGGGGAGCAGCAAGTGACAACAGGATGATCGCCGTGCACGATGAGCGTGAACGTCAGCGCTAAATTTCATCAGCGACGATCTTGGGAGGAGCGGTCTTTTGCGACGACGAGATCGCTGGCGCTTTGTGTCGTTTTCTAACTTCCGTCACATCCGATGGCAAGGAAACCGGGTCTCGGTTAGACAAGGCTTGAGCTGACATTTCAGAGGTTACAAGGGACGCCTCGGCTTCGGAAAGATCACGTTCCTTCAGGATGCGTCGTCGAGTGAATTTCCCTTTTCCTCGCGACTTAATCGCAATCATCACCGCGGCAAGCAAGAGCGCGGCACCGCCGACAATGATGGCCGTGATCCACCATGGAAATCGGTTCGGCACGTCATCGGCTGGCAGCGGTGGCCCATTGCGACACGCGTCGGGGAAGCAGGGATTCTCGCTGTTGGCGGCGTACGAAAAATTTCCGAGGACGACTGTGGCATTGGGGGCGTCGGGAAACATCTGTCGGATGGCGGCAATCGAGCGGTTTAGAGGCGGCGGATGAGTCGAGATCGCCTTGAACACGCACTCGGTCGCGTTCAGCACGCGCTGCCGATCCTGATCGCGAAACTCCACATCCATTTCGATGGACCACGTCGTGGATGTCGTCCCGTTGTCTAATGTCTGCGGAAATACACGTAGCGCAAACGCCGTGATATTGTCCAGCGGCGTGCAGCCGAACAGTGCGAAGACACTCGAATTGAATTCCAAGGTGTCCGCCGTCATCGACCGATTGCTGCCCAGAAACAAATTCACGTCAGCCGCCACCAACTCAAGGCCTTTTCCTTGAAAAAATGGCTTCATGTGAGCCGCATTCGACGCCGTGATCGACCAGTTGCCCACCGCGAAATATGCAAAGTCACACTTTGGATAGTCCACGTAGCCGCTTGAACAATTTCCGCAGTTCTGGGACTTGTTGAAACGAGGGTGACAGTACTCGCAGAAATACGTCGACCACATGTTGACGCACTTGCAAGAACAATTCGCGGGCGGTACGGGTTCGGAGTTGTTGGTGGCCAGACACATCCACAGCTCGGTGGCGCACCGAGTCAGCGAGTGTGACGCCGACGTCGACGTCGTGGGGGAGTGCGACCGCGACACGTTGGATGACCGCGTGCGCGTCAATGCCACCGACCTCGTCGGCTGCGGCGGTACGGTCGGTTCCTTCGACTTCGACCTCTCGACGTCCTTTGATTTGCTGGGTGCCGTCGAATTAGGTGCAGGCGTGGTGGTCGTTTCGTTGGTGGCGTTCGTAGACGTGGGCGGCATCGTTGTCGTGGTTGACGAGTCCGTCGCCGTCGTGTTTTCCAGCGTGGGCATTGTTGTTTCGGATGCCATGGTCGACGTCGCATTCGGGTCAACAGTGGTCGTCGTCGGGGTCACCGTTGTCGCCGTCGTCGAGGTGCCGAAGGCCTCCGTTGAGGTCACCGTGGACGACGTGAACGTTGTATTCGTCACCGTGTCGGTAGTGGTCGAGGTGGAGGAGGACGTGGCAGTGAAGGTCGTGGGTAAGGGGACGCAGTTGGACGTGCCCTCTTCCGGTTCATACCCCGGGGCACAAGTATTACAATTTGGCTCAGCACTGAACTGGGGTGGGCAAATCTCGCAGCGATTTCCCATCCAATTTGTGAAGCACGCCGAGCATGTGCATCCGGTCTCCCAAAAGCCAGACGCGGTTGCAGAATGGTTGTAACAGTAGTTGTCCGCGGTGCACACCCTCGAGCACAGCGGATACTGCCCCGTGAATCCTGGCGAGCACTGGTTGCACTGCCGAGACGGATCGAACTGCACCGGGCACGAGTCGCATGTGGCACCGCGCCAGCCGTAGAAGCACTGGCATGCGCACGATTTGTTGCCGGCAAAGTACATCGGTTCGCCATTCAAGTTGCAAAAGCATTGACACTTTGGCCCCGAACGGCCTTCGACGCATTCGTCGCAGTCAATTCCCGCATATGGAGCCGGGCAGGTTTCGCACGTCGGGGGAGCCCAGTTGCCCTTGCACTTACAGTCACAAGACTGGTTCGCGTAGCCTGAAACCGTCACTCTCGCAGGGAAGTCGACCGAGCAATTCGACGGCGTGCACTTCAGCTGGCAGTCGGGAAAACCAGTCGGTGATCCGTATCCGGATGCGCAGCTCGAGCAACCGCCGCCCTCGTCGTACCTCGGCGGGCACACAGCGCACGTATCGCCCTCCCACCCGATCGTGCAGGTGCACGTGCACTGTGACCCTTCGTGACCAAAGACCCCGTCGGCATGCCCCGAGCAATTCAACGCGATGCTGCAACGTTTGTAGCAAAAGGGTGGGATGGTGTAGCCGATCGCGCAGCTGGTGCACGTGTCATTCCCGATAGCGTACCGCGCGGGGCAGGTTTCGCATCGCGCACCGACAAACTGACCTTGGCATGTGCAGTTGCACTGCGTCTCGCGAAAGCCTTGAATAGGCTCCTTGGCATGAAACGAGCAGTCTGCCTGAGTGCAGGGCGTCAGCGTGGTGGGCGCCGGCGTCGATGTCGACGTCTCGCTGGTTTCGTTGCCGGTCGAGTTTCCCGTCGTCGAGTTTACGGTCGTCGAGTTCACGGTTGGCATCGTCTCCGTATCGGTCGTCGTATCGTCCGCTGCGACACGGTCGTGCCACGCGACGCTCGATAACAACAAGAGGGCAATCAGTGTCCCCGGGGGTGGGGCACTCCAGCCGGACCAGAGAGCCATAGGAAAGGAGGGTCGCTGTGGTGCGTGACAACCACGCTGTGACACGATGCCCAGATCGATCCATCCGCGGCCAACCACATCCGCGCAAACGACCGCGTACGGTGGAACACAAAAAGTCTGCGCGATGCGGTTGAACAAGTCGAAGCAGAATTTATTTCTCAACACCCACCTCATTAACGGGCTTGGTACCCACGTTGACGCAAAAACCTTGGACTGCGGAATCGCTTCGCATAGCACAGCTGTGTGTTTTAAATAGCCGCTCACAACAACGCCGCCATGGCCGCCGCCACAAGCGCCGCGAGCGACACACGCCACGCGCCGCTCGTTGCCGAGACTGACGGGTCTTCAATGGTGTTGCAGCTCTCTGTGCGGCATAACACAATGCTGGTGCGCGAATCTGCTGCGAGGGCGCTGGCAACCGGCTTGATGACGTTCATGAAGCTGTTGCATTCCGCAGCGGTAAAGGCAGTGTACACGGTGACCGTTTGGCCTGCCACCGCGCCGTTCACCGACTGCGTTCCGTTGCGGTACACGTCGCCGGTAATGCCAAGATGGGCGGCGAGGTTCACTCCGTCGGGAGTCGCGAGCACTGGCACCTGAATCCGGGCACAAATCGTATCGTTGCCCACGAAGGAAGCACCGTACTTGGTAGGCGGCCACGCCGTGGTCACGTACGGAAAGACGGTGTCGCCGTTGACCGAGCATCCGTTCGTGCAATAGCACCCTGTGTTCGCCGGGTTCGCCGCGGGGCACGCGCTCGGTATTTGCGCGACGCTTGGCGTTGGCGCCACCACCGCTGGATACTGTTCCGCATTGACGGTGTTGCACGCTCGGTGTTGCATAAAGTCACGCCGAGCTTGCCGATGTTGGGTTCACCGGCTACCGCCGCTTGTGCCCGCGTCACGAATGCCTCGCACTCGGCCTGCGTGAACGCTGTCCAAATGGTGGCTTCCGTTCCAGGAGCGACGCCGAAAACGGCTGTCCCGTTTTTGTAAACGTCACCTGTGATGCCGAGGTACGCCGCGAGAGCCACCGCGGGCAGCGTTGGTGACGGTCGGGACCGTGATATGGCGCAGATCGTATCGTTTCCCATTTCCGGGGCAGCGAGAAGCTTCGGAGGGAATAATGGCGCGTTCCACTTGAAGATGGTGTCGCCGTTGATCGAGCAGCCGGATGTGCAATAGCACCCGGTGTTGACCGGGCTCGACTTCGGGCAGCTGAGGCGGCTGAAGGGCGAGGCCCCCCACGCGCATGCCGCCGTGGCGGCGAGCAGCACCGCATGAGTGGCAAGCTTGGAGACCATCGGGATCGACTGAAGACAGCTGTGAGTGGGAATGGCGGCAAGGGGGGAGGTACACCCGTCGGACATGACATGCTCAGTAAAGCGCCGTTCGCGCAGTTCCTCCTCCAAGGTCAGGCAGTCACGCGTTTTCACTCCGACCATCAGCGGCGAGGTCACGCGGCTCTACTTCGACCGTCAGCGCAACGGTGTGACGGAACCCGCATCGAATTGATTCGATGCGTCTCGCGGCGTTGGAAGCGGCAGGGCAGGGTAGCCAGCGGCAGCCCGCCACGGGGCGGTCGTGACCCAGCCCCAGTTGGCCGAAGAAGTTGTCTCCCAGCACGTAAACCTCCTGGTCCGGACTGCCGAAGACAACCCCGTGATTAACTCCCGACAGCTCAATAGTCTCGCCGTCATCGCTCCTGTCCTGCTGCTGTTGAAGGGGGGCGACAGGCGAAGGTGGCGACGCCGGACGACGGCCCGGAAGCAGTGGTACTGGCACCAGGGCCCGCTCCGACGCATCGTCGTCGTCGTCATCGTCGGTAGCGGCGGTCGTAGAACTGTCTTTCCGAGACAACAAGCGCCGCTTGAATGTGCCTGTCACACAAAGAGTCGGGGGTGCCGCTTTGTTTGACGTGGACCGCGACGCGACCAGCATGCATTCATTCATGCAGAGCACGCGCACCGAGCGCGGATGGCGCGCGACGTCCGGGGGCAGGGAAAGACGTATGGGAACCGACGATTGCAGCGTGTCGACGTCCCTATTGAAGCGGCATCCAAAGCACCACCAGGCACCGTCAGCGGTTTGAAACCCACTACGGTGGTGGCCAGCGTGAATGCGCGTGATGGTGCGATGCGCTTGGTTGCTGGGATCGTCCCCCGCTTCGATTTGGAAAAATGGATCAGGGGGTAATTCGACCGGAGACAGCGTCGGCCGTGAAAATGCAGGTCGACGAGCCGGTGGCGGCTTGCCGGATCCCAGTCCAAGTTTCGGTTTGGGTTTGAACACAGTCGACGGTGGAAACGCCTCGCTCGGCGTGGAATGCACTGTGCCGGTGATCGACGCGACCGCCTGCTGCGCTTCCATGCACCGTGATTGATCGATCGCACGTTGTCTCACGCCTTGCTTGACACGCGCTTCGTCAGCCCGCATCAGATCCCAGCTATCGGCATCGTAGCCCAGCTCGCCGAAGTCTCCCTTGCCGCAGGAAAACAGTAGAAATGGTGGGGCAATCTCCAGCGCCACCTCCGCGCTGGTGCTACTGGGCCCCTCCGCGCTGGTGCTGCTGGGCCCCTCCGCGCTGGTGCTGCTGGGCCCCTCCGCATCATCAGCACTTGTGGTTGCGTCTCGCGCATCCGCTTGTGATGGCCGCGTTACGAGCAACAGGGTGTGAAATGATCCAGCCGCCACGTGGCGCACGCTTGAGACGGGCCAGTCGATGAGGGTAAACTGCTTTCTCATGTCGAAGTCACCCAAGCCAAGCTGGCCGTGGTCGTTGCATCCAGCGGCATAGATGCCGTCGCGCAGCCAGGCAACGGTATGGCTGGCTCCCATGCTGATGTCGACGATTTGGGAGGTATCCCGGCCTTCCGAGGTGAAGAAGGGCACGAGAGTTGGCCTCGACCGGCTCATGCAGTCGCCAAGTCCCAGTTGGCCCGCATCATTTAGGCCGAACGCGTAAACGCCTTCCGAGCAGCGTACCATGGTGTGAAACCCGCCGACGTGAATGCTCAGGACCGTCAGCGAGCGGAAGATTGGCAATTCCACTAGCGACGAAACATTGGCTTCACTGCCGTGACCAAGACGGCCGTCGTGACCGCATCCGCACGTCCAAACGCGGCGGCGGCGCATTCAAAACGAAAGCCGTCTCAAAGCGTACAAAAACCTTTCTCCGCGTCACGTCAGAGGGGAAAGGCGCACATCAGGCAATAAGAACCGTCACACAACGTTGACGTCGCGAGGCAAGTTTGCCGCGACAACGTCCGGTCCATTGAGATTTGCTTCATACTTGTTGCAGCCGCAGCGAAATATCTACGAGCCGTGCGCCCATCGCCTGCGCCGCGGTGATCTCCTCTTCCGATGGGAGCCGTTCCCCAGACGTGCCACTCACCGATGCCACACCGTACGGTGTTAGTCCGGACACGGCCGACACCGATTCGTCCCCAACCTTGGGCGCGCCCACCACGAGCATCCCCATTTGCAGCGCGGCTCCATGGAAGAACGATACTCCCGCCTCGATGCCACCGTGTTGAGTGGCGGTGCACGTGAACGCGGCAGCAGGCTTGCCGCAAAGATGTCGGGGACCTGTGCTTTCATTCCAGGTTAGCCTCTCCAGCAGGGTCAGCAGCTGCGCCGGGGCGCCCCCAAATCGGCCAGCAAACCCGAACGCGACGGCATCCGCGTCTTCGAAATCTGAGTCGCTACACTCGGGGATGGAGGCATCAGTCAACACGTGCAGCTTGTCAACGACGTCGGTGGGCAGCGTTTCCGGCACCCGCCGAAGTAGCACATCACCGCCGGCTCGTCTCGCGCCGACTTCAATCGCGCTCGCCAGCAGTTTCACGTGTCCATACGCTGAATAGAAAACAACAAGAAGTCGCGGTGCGCGGCGCGCTTGCTGCACGGCGGTGCTTGCGGCGACGGGCAATGATACAGGCACTGGTTGCGGCACGTCCAGTGGGGCGACGACAGGGGAGTCGTTGTGAAGGCTGGCATCCACTTGGCCACCCGACAAAAGTGCGGATTGGGAAGGTGCCGTTTGCGTTCGACCTCCTCCGTCGGCTGGTGAAGCACTCTCCGCAAAAGCAATGCCACCTGCGGCTTGCTGGCGTGATAGAAAGTAGTCGATGCTGAAGTCGATAGGATTCACTGGCTTGACATCGAGAACATTTGCGAGCCACTCTTCTATCGTGCTTGCAACCTGATATCGCTGGAGGTAGGACTGAGCGGCGCTGATCGCTGCGGATGAGGGTTGTTCCATCGCATCCGAGGGCCGCTGCTTCTCCGCGTAAAGTACACCGGCGATGGCACCATTAACGTCCGGCGGTTGCCGCACGACCAGGAAATGCGATACGATCTCGCCCAGGTGCCACAATTTTTGCCGCTGGATGTACGAGCGGTTCTCTGGCGTATCGGCTGGCGACAGCATTCCGTGGAATAATGAGCGGCAAGCTTAGGCCCACGAGGGAGCGGGGGAAATGTGTGACGGGGGGGGGCACAAGACATTTTATCGAACGATGTGTTTCGGATTCGGCAGCCCGTTTGTGTGGAGATGATGCTCAACATCTCACTCGTCGTCGTTCGGCACCCCACCCTTTTGGTCATCCGCTGCTGCGTCCGATTTTGCGTCCTCTCCCTCCTCCGCTTCAGGCTTGGCCCCAAGGGCCTCAAAGTACGACAAGGAGAAATCCATCGGGTTTTCCGGTTTGGCCTCGAGCAACGCGGCGTACCACTTGTTGGTGACCACTGCGAGGTCGTGCTTGGCCAAGTAGTCGGCCGCCTGCGACGCGAGATCCTGAGACGGCATGTCAGGAGACGAAGTCTTTGGATTCGTCTTGAAATTTTGCAACGCCGCGTACATGCCATCGAGGGGTGCGTCTGGCTTTCGCTTCATGACAGACATCACCGCGTAGTCGCCCATAATCCAAATTTTGTGCAACTGCGCGTACGCCCGGTTTTCCACGGTGTCGATCGACGCCGGTGGTGCCATCACGTTGGGCAGAAAGGACAGAAAACACTGGGGCGCTGACAGGAGATGAGGGAAGCGGCCCGCAGGGACACTCGATGATTTGAACACTGCTTACTGGCCACTTTCCCAACAATTCTTACGAACGTGACAGTGAGGGAGGAACCGGAGAACAACTAGGACTGACTGATCACTTCTTCGTACTTCATTTCTTTCTTGATGGCTGCTGCGCGGCGACGAAAGTCGGACAACCGGATTCCTCTGCGCTCGATTTAGCAACAAAGCACAAAATCCGCGGGCGCCAAGGCAACAGTGGTGACGAGGCGTCGAGCGCTGTCACCAGCTTAGCTTCCGCACGGCGAGTGCTGTCCGAAGCGAGTCGGGCACTCACCGATTTAGGCCGGCCGGCCGGTGGCGTCGGCAATGCCACCGCTGCGCGGGCGGGAAACGCGGACTTTGACGACTGCAAAATCTCTGAGGCGCGTTCGTAGAGGCCACTTCGCTCCTCCCGGTAACCTAACTTGTCGCGGGGGGGAAGGTCACTGGCTAGTTGACGGCGCGATCGCACCAGGCGTTGACAAGTCATCCGTCTCGGTGTCAGCCGTGTTTGTTGTTCGCCCGTGCCCACCGCGTCGGCCAGGTCACGGCGCCATGTGCACAGGGCTTTCGGCAGCGCCAAGGTATCGCGAAACTGTAGTCGTCGGTAGTGTTCGGCAGGCGACACCATCGATGACGCCGCCGTGGGGCTTGCGCCAGTGGAGGCAACCGACGACTTGCAGATGACGACAGACAGTTCGGCGAAGAATTTAGAGTACTCCACAGCCAATCCCGATTCGGTGAGCATGTCGGCGAGCGACCAAACGCAGGCGGAAAACCCCACGAAGCTAATGCGCTCGGTGGTGGTCGCGAGCGACTCTTCTCGCGACGAGCAGACCATCACCTCAAACCCCGTCGCAAGCCGCCGCATGTCGGACGGACTGTTTTCTTCAGTCATCGCCGTTTCGATCAGTGACAACGCGGCGAAGTGCCGATCGGGGTCGCCGGGCAGCTCGCCGCCGAGCACCGCAACACAAATGCGGCGATAGATTTGTGTGAGGCCGTTTCGGGTCAGCTGTCCGTGACGCGCCACGGCCTGCCACCTCGTCGGTGCTGGAATCAAATGCAACGAAATCCATGCCGCATCGCCGGCAAGCTCAAAGGCCGATGGAAAGGATCGCTGCAGCGACTGCCACAGGCCGATCAGCGTCATCCATGGCCCGTCGGCGCACCGAGCCGCCAGCCGCGCCGTCGAGTCATGCGCGACGATTTCACCATCGGTAAACGTCCAAGAAGATGTGGCTGCGCCGCCTGCCGCTGACAAGTCCAACTCTGTAACGCTCACGCCGATGCCGTCTTGCGTGGGCGTCCTGCGATTCGAGGACGGTTGGGGAGCGTCGTGGTGGCTTTCCGGCCACAACGCGCGACGCAGCGAAAGTAGCGCTTTGCGTCGCATGCCTTCGCGAGACCGTCGAAGCCACCGGATGACGCGCAAGAGTACAAATGCGGTGATCCTGCCGTGGACGAACAAGCGTTGGTGAATGGCGGAGAGCGGGGTGGGCCGTCGAGCCCAAAGGGCGCCGGTCGATGCCTTTCTTGCGATGAGGGCAACCATCCGCCGGCTGGCCACGAGCCGCAGCGGATTGACGGCGGGTGGTGCACTCGTCCACGGCGACGTGGCCACCACGGAATGCGCATGTCGCAGCATGCCTTGCCACACCGTGTGTCCAACGAACAGCTCCCGGTCCTCGACGCCCGACATCGATCGGCAAGCAAACTGTGAAAAGGGAGAGGGACAGATCGACGGGAAAAGGAACCAAAAAAAAAAGCAAGATCGTGCAGAAGTCTGGAGTCTGTAGGCAACGCAGCACCCAGATGCATCTTGCGAACGCGTTATTGGCACATTTCCCGGCGGAAGTAGTGCTTTGCGCTGCAATCGTCCGGGGCGGTCGAGATGCGATGATTCGCATGGCAAAGCGAGCATGTGTCGTCGAGCATTTTCCGAAATGTTCTTGTTTTCCGTAATATTCTGCGACTTACAAACAAACGCACGACGGATGCCATCTTTTCGACATTGCTACCGGCGGTATCTCACTGGCTCCATCTGTCGGTCGTTGGAAACAAAGTGCCATTGGGGAATCACCGCAGCACGAAACTGCCCTAAAGGGCAGTGGGAAGAAACGAAGTGGGCAAGAAGATAGTTGTAATGGGAAGAAAATTTCGCGTGGCTATGGACAGTGGCAGCGCGGCATGGCAATGAAATCAAAAGGGGAAGGGAAGGGGGATCGAAGGCAACGCATCGTTGGCCGAAGACTCAAAGAAGCTACCCGCCGCGGAGCCGGAGCACAAGGTGCAGCGTCGACTCCTTCTGGATGTTGTAGTCTGCCAGTGTGCGGCCCTCCTCCAGTTGCTTGCCGGCGAAGATCAGGCGCTGCTGGTCCGGAGGGATGCCTTCCTTGTCCTGGATCTTGGCCTTGACATTTTCGATCGTATCATTGGGCTCTACTTCCAGGGCGATGGTCTTGCCTGTGAGCGTCTTGACGAAGATTTGCATCAGCGGAGAGAACGAGAGATAGCGAGGGAGTGCTTGAGAGTTTGAGTATCGTTCGCTCGAACGTGAGGGGTCAAGACTCAACACTGCAGTAACGCGCGCGGGTGAGAGCCGTGACTCCCGGTCACCCGTCGCGCTAACTATAACCCATGCGCGCCTCGAAGACGGTCGGTAAAAAAACATATCCTCAAACGGC
>ERZ1292630.117-Hain-H41-02um-R3-117-length-89138-cov-8_pt2 | contig 31018 bp, 17 predicted proteins | sample MGYA00564408_ERZ1292630 | MGnify/ENA primary metagenome ERZ1292630 (study PRJEB36523, sample SAMEA6512641) | groundwater metagenome | collected 2019-01-08 | study: AquaDiva: Metagenomics assemblies of 32 groundwater samples
AGGGGCTCGCCGACTGGCGACGCGTGCTGCCCCGAGCCGTCGGTGGCAGTTGCGCGGCGGAGATTGATCTTCGTTGAGCTGGGTGATCGTTCATCAAGAACCGAGTGAATACGGAAAATGCACCGTGCTGAATATTTCTATTGGCATGTCGGATGGAATCTGCCTCGTGAGCTGCTCGGACAAGGCCAGCAGCGTCCTCTCCACGTCGGCGCACATCATCACGATGGCGAAGGCGAGCGCGTCAGCCTCCCGAGAATCCCGACGCGGGAACTGCTCGATCAAGTACAGAAGCTTCACCGCCGTGGGAAGCGGCATCACCGTGAGCAGCGCCGTCAACAGTTCAGGAACACTGGTGCTCCATGCGCGATCCTCCTCGACAGGGTCCGTCATTGGCGGAGCGTTATCCGCAGCCGCGGAGGCCAACGCGTGGGTCCTGCGCTGGTAGCACAAATGCCTGAGCTTCATCGCGATGAGGAGCACATCGATTTCTGGGTAGCGTCCGAAAATAAAACTGTCGCGTCGGCCTCGAGCGGCCACGACACTGGGTCGCTCGGCGTCCTGAGGCCGCCCAACTATTGATGGACGCGAAGAGGCCGACGAGACGGCGGAATCGCCTGCGGTTGGCGGCGGCATGACCTGCGCCAAGCAAAATGGGATCATGGCACCCGCACAGCTGCTGTAGGACGCAATGGTCGCCGCGATGACACGACATTGACGTTTGTGCTCCACCGGAAAGGGTGTCGATGACATACCCTTCCGCCCCACCCCGTCGTTCGGTGACCCCACTTGCGTTCTTCTTGCAGGTACCCCCCACGATTGCGACAAACACAACGGTCCGCCGATCGCTCGCGACTTCTCATCTCAGTGACCAAGACTGCCCTGGATGGGTATCTCCATACTAAAGTGGGTCACACATCGCCGCAGTGAACGACAGAGAGGATAAAATTGAAGGGACAAAGGGGGGACGCCTCATGGTTGGAGAGAACAAGTGAGGGCGGAGGGGAGAGCGATGTGTGGCGATACGTGCCGCTCTAACGCGTCCGGGTGCAACTGTCGCATCCCTGGGCGGCGATGTGCGTCTATATTTGTGACGGTTCCTTCAGCGGCGGCCAACAAGGATACCCGTTGGCCGGGAAGCTGGAGGCGCGGTCGTTGATGCGCGTTGCTGCTGCTCAGCGCGTTTCGCGCGTAATTTCGCGGCTGCGATCGACGCAGGATGCGAATCTCGAGTCTGCCGAGCTTCCTCTGCCGACACGCGTTGCATGTCCAGTTCCAGTGATTGTGCGTAATCTGCGAGGGCTCGGTCGACGAGGCCCAGCGCCTCGGCGGTCGTCGCACGGTTGAAGAGCGCATTGGCATTGTCGGAGTCCAACTCAACGACGCGCGTGAAATCCTGCAGTGCAGCTTGGTGCTCGCCTTTCTTGTCGTAACTGATGCCTCGATTGTGAAAGGCGTGGGCGTTCTGGGGCTCAAGTTCGATCACTCGCGTGTAGTCTGCGATGGCTTGGTCATACTGCCCGAGGCGCGCGTGACTGTAGCCGCGATTACTCAGCGTTTTTGTGTTATCTGGGGACAAGTCCAATGCGCGGCTGTAGTCCTGCACAGCTAGGTCGTACAGCCCCAGCTTGCGCTCCGCGAAACCACGGTTGTTGTAGCCCGCCGCCGAATTTGGGTTCAGCGACAACGCTACAGAGTAGTCGCTGATCGCGGCTTCAAACGCACCGCGGTTTCGGTGGGAGAAGCCCCGGTTGTGGTAAAATAAGGGACTTTGCGGTTGCAAGGCAATGGCAGACGTGAAGTCCGCGATGGCCTTGTCGTATTCTCCCAGCCTGTCATACAAGAGGCCGCGCGTGTTGAAGCCCGCTGCATTGTGCAAGTCGAGGCGCAGGGCCGCAGAGTAGTCCTCGAGGGCGTCGGTCAGCTTGCCGAGTTTTTCGAGCGCTGCGCCACGGTTGGCGTAGGATGCGGCGTTGGACGGGTCGATGGCGATCGCTTTTCCATAATCGGCGACCGCAGCGTCTAACTCCTTCAGTTTGTCGTAAGAGAACGCGCGGTTGTAATACGCTTTGAAGTGCCCAGGGTCGAGCTCGATCGCCTTCGTGTAGTCTGCGATGGCTTCGCGAAAGTGGCCGAGCTTTCGGCGACTGAATCCTCGATTGTGATAAAAATCAGGGTTGCTAGGCTCGAGCGCGATGGCCCTAGAGAACATTTGCACGGCGGTGTCGTGCGCATCGCCGCGACGATCGTACGCGATGCCTAGATTGTAAAAAGTGTAGGCATTTTGAGGCTCCAAGTCCAACGCGCGAGAATAGTCCGCGATGCTTTCGTCACAGTTGCCCAGTTTATCATGACAAAACCCGCGATTGAACAGGGCTTTGAAGTGAGTCGGGTCGAGGGACAAAGCCATTGTGTAGGCCTCGACGGCGGCGGCGAGGTCGCCACGCTTCCGGCACGAAAAACCGCGCTGGTAGTGCTCTTCGGCGAGGGCGTGCGACGAAGGGGTGGTATCAGGGTGGGGCTCGACAGTAGCGGCACCCGCGGCTTGGCCATGGGCAGCTTTCTGGCGCCCCGCGCGGGATGATGAGCTTGCGGCAGTGTGCCGGGACGACCCAAACGACGTGTTCGGATCCACGTGACTCGGCGCGCCCCGGGGGACGACCGGCCCTCCGAAGGGGTCGGCTGCTGCGCCCGCGCCGTACTGAAACTCGAACGAGGACGAGGAGGCGGGTGCGCCGGCCCTAGCCATCGGGCTCGGCGCCACCAGGGGCGACATTGGAATACCAGACGCCATCTTCCCACAGACGTTGTGTTGAGGGGGAGCAGGGGGATATGCGACGGAACCGCGGGGCGCATCAAGCGGGCTAGGCCGGCTGGCTGACGATGGGACGCTCCCTTCGTACGGTCTGCGCGGTGTCGCCTCCGGGCTGCGCGCCGCGAATGGGCTCGCCATGCGCATCCGGCTGCCGGACGGCTCCGGCGGAAAGTCGGACGTCGCATGCCGTTCTCGGTTTGCGGGCACACTTGGATGCTGATAGAGCGCTGCGTTGCGGTCATCGTGTTCGACCGCGTTGAGAGAAGGCATTTGCGCGGTCGTGCCCGGCAGTCGCACAGTGGCTTTGCGAGTTTTAGCAAACTTGCTTTTCCCGCTAGTGGCCGCCATATCGGACTGCTTGTCGCAGCTCAATGCCAACTCATAGTCCAAGATGGCGGCCGTGAAGTTGCCACGCTGGTTCTGACATGCCGCTCTGGCGTACGCGCTGGCCACGTGCTGCGGGTTGCGTTCCAGCACGGCGGAGAAATCCTCCACGGCCTCGTCTAGTTGCTGTAGACGTTGGTAGCACAGGCCTCGATGAAACAACGCGACCTCATGGTCTGGAGATACCAGAAGCAGCTGGCTCAAGTCTTGAATCGCGGCCGCAACCAAGCCGTGCTTCATCAGGGACGCGGCCCTCAGTAGCAGCGCCTGAGCGTCGTCCGGCTGCTGAATGAGCCGCTCGCTACACGACGCGACGACATCGTCAAAGTGCTGTCCGACTCTAAAGTATAAGTGGCGATTCGGGTGCGCCTTGGCCGCGTCTTCCACGTCGATGAAGTCCTGTCGCCGCAGCAAGTCCCCCGGCTCAACATGAAGCAACATGAAGCGGCAGCGTGTCTAGGACAAAAAGGGGAAGAGGACCGCGCCGAAAGAGGGCAACGGCGTGTGTGCGCTCGCCGTTCGAAACAGACACTGCGAAAAATAGTACCTTGTTGACGGTGAAGTGAGTGCGAAGGACGAATCAATCGCATCGCATCGCAGACGTCTCATGTGCGACACCAATCTTGACATGTCATACTTCTCCGCTCGAGAAAAAAACCCGTGTTGTATTCTACGCCGGGGCTGGTACGACGGCTTCCTCTAGGTCCTTCAGAAGTCTAGCGGCGAACAACAGCCGTTCTCGTCGCCGGCACCACAGGTCATCGATCATCCGAATCATAGACCGGTTCAGCTCCTCGACCACCTTCGTCATGCGAAACAACGGGTTGTCCTGAAGATGCAGCCCTTGGGTCGAGCTAAACGGCACCGACGGCACGGAGCATGGGGGAAACTGATACACTAGTTTTCTCCCGGGGAGGACTTTCTGGTGCAATTCGCTCAGGTAGAGGAGCTGCGTCATTTCGGTTTCCTGCCAGGCGGTGGCCGTGCGCACCATTTCGGTGATGAGAACGCGGCACTCTTCCAGCGTGTACAAATTCCCGCCGGACTGCAGTCGGAAAACAAGATCGTTTCGAAGCGTCTTCATGTTGAAGTTGGTGACGCGACCCTGGCCGTCGACGCCCCATTGATGCATCGAGGAAGCGGGCCCACCGCCGGCCGCGGCGGCAAACGTGGCGCTTGCGTGAAGAGACGCGGATGACGCGTCCGCTCGACCAACAGACCGGTTGGAGCGACCAGCTGGCGGGGTTCGGCCTCGCTGCACGCTCGATGACATCGGTGACCGCGTTTGCTATATGCCTTCGAGTCGGTTGGGAGAAGTCACTGAGGTGCCAAAGGGGAGACACCAAACAGGGGCAATGCTCTGTCCGAGTTAACATGCAACGCAGACGTTTTCCAACCGTGACACAGATCGCCTGAAGGGAGAGTGTCAATCCTTTGTCACTCCTCCCCCGAGCGACGACGAATGCATTCGTCAACGACCGAGACCCGCAATGGGCGCCCTTAGACGGTCTCCGGCGCCCGTTGGGGCGACATCACCACCGTCCGGGGCAGACGCTGCGCGGGACGACAGCGAGTCGATCATTTTCGGCGTGTTGCTCAGACTAGGTGTTACTTCCACGCTCTGCACAAAGCAGCCCCTCAGTACCACGAAGCCCAAAGCGACTCTCGACACCGCCCCGGACTTTTTCGCGCGGCGCTCCCGTTCGCAGTCGGAGAGGATGACATTGCAGTGCCGATCGAAGCCCAGAAAGCGACCAGTTAGCACCTCGTCATCCGTCGTGCGAACGGAAATGCGCTGTCCGATGTACGCTAGCATGCGGGCACGGCCGCGGCCAGCTGCTGGCATGGATCTGGCGGCGTCGCACGTAGGGGGAAGTAAACTAAGGCAGACCGCCACCCACAGATCCTGCAGCAAATGCCACCGGGGGGGAACCCGTACCCCTAAACAACGAGTAAAATCACTAACGCGACGCCACTCCTCTCGACGGTACGTTGGGGGGGCCAGATTGAAAAAAAAAACTATTTGAACTGAACTACGATCTACATTAGTACAAATTGACAGAAGAAAGACGCCGTGCTTTTTGATTATGTCGCCCTGGAATGTTTTGCCTCCACGCGGTCGAATGGAGCGGCGGGTACGATGTCGCGCGCTTGGAGGGGAGCCCCAAGAATGCCGCGGATGCGTCTGAGAGGCGGCCGGCCGCCAGGGCGTCGCTCAACACGGCCCTCACCTCCGGCCGCGCCACCTCCCGTGCCAACGTTGGGCAACCGACGCACGAAACCAGAACGTGCCGCCGAGCGCGGAGTAATGCACAGAGCGAGCCGCCACATGAGATTCTCAGGCGGTCCACACACAGCTGCTCAAGCCGACAGAGCGACGGGGCAGCAAGTCGCGCCACGCCGGTGTCGGTGACGTTTGCACAGCCATCGACACACATGATTCGCAGCCGTGACGCGGCGGCGGAGGCTGTTACTGCGCGCAGCCAGGATGACGCCGATGAGTGTGCAGAAAAATCCTGTGGGTCTGACGTGGCGCTGAGTTGGGCAGCACGGACATCCGTCGCGTCAATCATCGCGGCTAACGCAGCGTCGGTAATGGCCGTACCCGACAAGACGCACTCGGTGAGCCACCCAGCTGCCCCCGCGTCCAGCATGAAGCTCACGAATTCGTCGGTCACGCCAGCGCAATTGCTTGCATGCAGAGCGAGTGGTGCCGTTCGGTTCAGACTGCGGGGGGAGTCAGCGCACAGAGAGGTTCCACGGCAAACGAGTTTCTCCAACGTGGGCAAGCTGAGCAACCGCGCAAAATGCTGCGCGGTGAGTTGCTCGCATCCAGACACTTCGAGGTGCCCAAGGCGGCTACTAGTGCCGAGTGCTTCCAACGTCGTGCACAAGGCGTCTCCTTGAAGTGAGGAGCAGAAGTTGAGCTTCAACGTTCGCAGGGTGCCACTGCCGCCGAGCAAGGGCGACCGCAGACAATCTGAGTGGCACAGCACGCCTATGGCGTCACTGTGCAGACCGCAGTGCGACAGGTCAAGGCATGTGAGGTTTGGCAAGCGACTCAGAACCCGACGAAGGTCCCGATGGTGCAATGTCGCGGTGGTACTCAAGTCGACGCTCGCGAGTCCGGTCGAGGAATAATGGCCTTCCGCGAGTACCCGAAACCAAAATGCTTCTCGTTGAGCCTTCGGCAACCAACTTGCCTGCGTCTTACGTGGATAGCGGCCGCTGTCGGAGTGGCATGCGACGTTAAACGGCGCGGCCGCCACCTCCTTTCTAGCGATCGTCGACGCGTCGGTCGGGGAGTCGTCCGAACAACACCGATCAACAGCCATCGCCGCGCGGCATGCGTTGCCCCAGGCGGCGCGTAAGTAGCGCGAGGGAGGCAGCGCGGGGAGCCCTTCGCCCAAACTGGACGTGGTCAACGCGGGTATGCTAAATGAAGCCCACAATCGCGTATCTCGGCACAGCAACCGCATGCGGTGGCTGACGTAAGGTAAGAGACAGAGTAGATCGAACAAGGCGAGGTAGCTTAGCATGCTCACCACCACATCATCGGCAAGGACGCTAAATGAAGGTCGCCGGGGTGCAGCGCTTTTGTCTAAAAACTCGAGACAGTGCAGCGACGGCATCAGCGCCTTCCAGTTTGTGAGATCCCTTTTCAAATCCTCGCATCGCTGAACGGTCATCGTGCAGCAGATGGTCGGCTCATGAAGGCTCGCCATCGAAAGAGAGAGAGAGAGAGAGAGAGAGATAAAAGAAAAGGGCAGCAAAAAAAAGATGATGCCTGGTGAGGCTTTTTCGTTGCTCTCTTAGCTTTGCGCCGTCGGTGGGTTCGAGGTCTTTCAGCCAACCGCAAACAGAAGGGGCGCATTCCCTCCATGACGGACGGACACGTTACTGGTCGTTGCGTCGGAGGACCGCTCGTAGAACAAAAAGCGAAACAACGATGACAAAAAATCGACGAAACGAATCAAACAACAACATCCGACCGCAGCGCCGTGTCAACAGCATACAAAAAAAAGAGAGATAAACAGAGAAAACAAAAGAACGAGGGAGCACCCCATCGTTCGAAACATGGGGCCCCGCGGTCCCTCTCTTCCTGGGTACAGGCCAGGTGGAGGCCTGGCCCAGAGATCGGGGAAGAACACCGGAACAAAACGACACGGCCCACACGCCGACGCGTCCCTGGAGCCGCCGTTCACAACAACGCTGAGCAAGGCGACGTTTTGATCGTTACAGCGGCTGCGGGGTCATATTGTACGCTCCCTTAGTAGTCCACGGCGAAGGGGGTCCACGCCTGCCGGGGTGACAGCACGGGCGCGGGCGGGCGCCGGCCGTTTGGCCCTAGTGTGTGCGTGCCTAAATGGGCTCGCTGAATATGCGGCGGCGTCGAAACTATCTTTGTGGGGCGCGGAACGCGGGTCGGTGAGGAGTCCTTGTCATAGGTCGTGCGGACCCCGCGACGGTGGTCCTCCTTGAGCTCGTGATCGATGTTGCACCGCACCCCGTTCGGCTTGTTGCGATCGACCCCTTCCTTCGTGCTCCCCTCCGAGCGCAAGCCGCGGTCCAAGTGCTCCTTGCTGTGCGGGCCGCTAACATGCATCATACCACGGATGATAGGCACTTCGTTGCCAAGCGGCGCGGTGTCGCACCGTCGGAAGCAAAGTCGCGGGGTCGTGGGGCGCGACTGCGTGTCATTCGGGTTAGACGGGGCGACGTCACGGGGCTTAATGAAGGGGGTCGAGTTCGACCGAATCAGCGCCGATCCCGATGTGCTCTGGTTGGGGTTGCTTGGCTTCGGCGCTTCCGCGATGAGTAACTGGCGCTTCGACAGCCTTGGATCCATCCTCGGAGGCGGCACGTTGAACTGAGATCCGTGAGACGCCTGGACGATGGAGGTTCGCTTGTTGGGAATTTTGATCCTTGGCGTCGCGTTGTCTCCGACGGTGTCTTTCCCCTCCTGCAGAAGAGCCCATTGCGCCTCGATTTGTGCGCGCTCGATGGCGTTGCGGATGGAATAGAAATTGAGCAGCTGGTCGAGTGTTTCGGCACTCACGAGGGCGAGTTCCTTGGGCGTGAACTGCGCCTTGGCGAGGACGCAGAAACGATCCCAGGCGTGCTGGAGCGCCGTGGGCTCCTTTTCTTCGTTGCTCAGTACGGAGGCGACGCTCTCGGTCTTCTTTGCGCCTTTTCCACCACCGGCGACAGAGGAGGAGGTGGCCGTGCTATCGTTCGCTCCCGTCTTTCGGGGGCTCCGGTTGCCGGTTGGTGCCGCCGCCGGGCTCTTGGCCCCTCCCGCGACGCGAGAACGCGCGGTGTTGGCGGATGGGTCTCGCGGTGCGGCGGGCAGGGCAGCAAAGAGGTAGTCGCTTGTCCGGGGGGTGGACACCACCATGCGCGGCGTGGTGGATCCGCTGAACGGGACTCGGTTGGACGGGGGCGAGTTGGCGAGGCCGATCGCTTTCGACTGCGCCTCAAGCAGCCGGAGCTTAGTGGCCGCCATGCGCTGCTCCGCTCTGTGCCGCTCTCGCTCGGCTTCCAGCTGCTTCGCCAACGCTGCCACCTGCGATTCTAGCTCGTCAACGCGATCCATCCGTAGGTCAAGAAAAAAATCGGCGCGAATGTCACTGTCCCCGGTCACTCGGTGACTGCCCCCCGATGTTCAACAAAACAACAGACACCATCGCGTCAGCGTGGAGAAAAATGCCGAGGTATTTTTGAACAATACAGTAAAATGGGAGTGTGAACGGAACCCATCAGTTTTTAAGTCGAATATGTGAGAAGAAGTTGAGACCGCTCGCAAACGGCAAGGAGGAAATAGCACATGCGAAAGTTACTCCGCCAGTTGGAAATCATCGCGTTCTCTCTTGCCCGTGCGACGCCGGCCCGCCAGAGCGGCCGCCCGATTTCCCAAGAATGCCTCCCCCGTCTCCATGGCAATGTCCTCCTTACGCTTCGGCGGCGCGGGAGGGAAAATGGACTTTTCCTTTTTCGCCGACTTAGCGAGCGATTCACGCAGTCGGTCTTTCTTCTTCTTCTCAAACGCCTTTTGTTTCTCTCTGTTGGGCGTGGCCTTCTTGTAGACAGGAAGGAAGCGACTCCAGTCCTCGTGCTTCATGTCTTCTCGTTTCATGAGCTCGCGTTTGATGAGCAGCCTACGCAGGCCATAGATCGGATGAATATTGCGCATACAATCCTCGACAATCTTGCGCACATCTTGGCATCCTCGATGGGGACCCATGACGGCTACTGTTTTGCCTTGCACGAGCACGTAGCAGCCCGTGAGAATCTCGAGCGCCTTCAGGGTCTGGCCTGCAGGTCCAATGAGGCGATCTCGTCGGCGCACGAAACGCTTGGTGCTTTTCGCTTTCATACCGATTTTGATGATTTCAGATGTGATTTCGGTCTCGAAGATTTTCTGCGCTTGCGACACTGGGACGTTTCTCGCGATGAGCTTCAGGAAGTCGCGCGCCTTCATAATCGCGTACGGATCCCACGTGTTCTTCGTCGTGGTGACGCTCATCGAGCCTTCCACGGCGTCGAGCTTGCCCTTCAGTTTGTGTTGTTGCAGCACGGCTTCCACGGCAGGCCAGGCTTCGGTGACGTACTTCTCCATGTAGCCAGGAAACAACGTGGCGAAGGTCGACTCAGCCACGCAGCACGCGCCACCAGGAACATCTTCTTCCCGGAGAGCGGGGACGGCGTAACGACCACCGGATGACGCCGCAGGCGAGGAGGCCGATTCGCCTGACATGCGGCGGGGAAAAAAAGGGAATAGCCTTTGTGAGCGGCACGAAATATAATTACACGCAAATGGCTGCTAATCCGGATGCGATCAATCGATGATGAACCACCACGTGCCGCCTCGGCCGAGAACGAGCCGCAATGGAAAATGAAGTCGTTCAAAACCATATCCTTACGAGGGGGTTCACTTGTGACCAGAAGTCACGAAATAAAAGACACAAGAAAGGGGTGTAGACTCTGCGCTTTGACGCGACATTACGATCGCAAGGGGAAACGAAGCGGCCGCGAGGAGAGGTACACACTGTACCCCCCTGGCTTCTTTGTTCTGTTAAAGAGGCTGCCCCGTGATGATGTCGTACCCTCGGACGCTCCGCGCGGCCGAGCTGTAGATGGCACGACGCGCCTCCGCCTTCGGCACCTCGACCGGTGGCACCCAGTCCAGCGCCATGGTGGCGTTGCCGGTGACCATTTGGCGGCGATGAGCAACGTAGGGGCGCTTCTCAAAGACCGGGTGCTGAAAGGGAGCCATGCCGACGCGCAAGCCGCGGCTACCATCGCACGCCGGTCGCTCGCTCCCCGCACGGGGGAGACTTTCACCGACGGCCATGCTGTCGGCAGGTTTGCCCTCGACGGCACGAAGGCACCTCGGTGAATCCGGCACCGCTGGCAGGTTTGCAGCGGAGGCGGGTTCGTCAAAGAGGTGGTCGGAGGCGTCAAAGTGACGACGACCCTGCGGGGGCTGAACCTTCGTCGACCCGACGAACGTCGGTGACGCATTGCGAGACTGAATGGTACGCCGCGCAGGAGATCGCGTGCTAGGCAGAGTTTGCCCAACCGGATTTTGCAAGGGTGTCCGACAAACAAAGATGTGCGGAGATGACGAGCGGTCGATCGCGCGCGGGGAGTTGACTGGACTCGCCGCCGACGCGGGTAGCAAGTCGTGATCGTAGGGCTTGTGGCCGTGACTGCGCCCTCCAACATGGTGCCTGTGGTCGCCAACCGCGAAGCTGATGCCGCCGTGCACCTTGGGGGGAGTCCCGATGCGAGCCGCCGACAAGACGCGAACGCGCGGACGATCCGACACCTCGATGCGCTGACCGCTCATTGAAAATCAATGCCTCAACTAACTGGTTGGCGCGGTTCAAATGGGTCACATGATGTTTCAAATGAAAACGGTGGGCGCTGCAAACGTACGGCCTGAAATAATAAAAAAGGAAAAATATCACCAAACTGCCCTAACGACCCGTTGACATCGAAAAGCGAAACGATCGGCGAGCTGATCGGTTACTGGTCCGTCTGAACCCGCATGCTCATCTCCGCTTTGACGATTTCGACCGCTCGTGCAATTTGCGTCGCTCGGCGAGGACCTACCAGCGAGCCGCCCTCCAGCGCGTCGACCATGCCACCGCCAGCTAGGTGAATAGGATGGTGACCGGCCGTTGCCGCGGTGACGCCGTTTGCGTGCTGGTGGATGCACTCAATAACATCGGTGAGTGTCAGGAAGCCAACTAGCAGATTTTGCTGCTGCGTGGCCCGGTACACCGCGCACATGCCGGGATCCCGCTTCTTGAGCACCGGGTACACGTCCAGCAAGGTCTGGCTGTCCATGACGTGGGGAAGGGGCTTCAAAAACTTGAGAAGCAGCACCCGTGGTTGGCTGCCGCCGCCAGCCACGGTCGCATCCGCGGTGAAAAAATCGGAGGGCAAGTCGTGCTGGCTCGTCGATAGCGTCGCCGCGCTGCCCCTTTCACTAGGGTCGCTGCTCGTGATGGAAGGAGGCGGCGCCACAATGCGATCGGCCATGAATTGCAACAAGCTGCCGACGTCAAGCACGCCGATGACATTGTGCTTGCTGCCCACGTAGAGCGGCACGCGTGACTTTCCCCACGTGAGGAGCTGACCGACGGCTTCCGCGTCCACCGCGGCGTCGCCTCGCAGCATATAGGCATCTTCAACCTTCAACAGGGCAACGTCCGCCAGCTTGTACTCACGCATCTTCATCGCGCCGACAATCACGCCCAGCTCTAGCTGGGTGATACCCGTGGGTTCTGAACCAAGGATGTAGCCAGGCAGGTCCTCTCGGCCCACGAACGTTTCCCGACGGCCGACGATGAGATCCAATAGAAACGACACGGGATAGCTAACGATGGCCGTGACGCCCATCAGAAACGTGACGAAGGGCACACCCATGGCGCAAATGAAAAAGTTGTGCCGTATGAAAATAGCTTGAGGGACGATCTCGCCAAAGATTAGCACCGCCGTGACCGAGATGATGACGGCGATCAACTCGGAAACAAGCTTCTCCAGAAATAACGGTAGGGCCGTCATTGAACCAGCGTTCGCGATGAGCAGTGCCACCAGGGCGAAGTGGGCCTTCTGCAACAGCCAGTGGATGCGCCCCGCGCGCGACCGGTTCGTCGCCGTTTCGTTCGCATCGCTGGCGACGACGCGCATGTGCATGACGTCAATCGAAAACAGCGCCACCTGAAGGCCGGAGCAGATGCCGGCAAACGTCACCAGCGACACGCATACAATCGAATACGTGATGACTTGTGCCTCGGTTAATTGGTGCGTGGCTGGCCCTTCGGGAGGGATTTCCGTCGTCGTGGTACTGTTAGCCGATAGCAGCCACCGCCACGGCCGCCGCAATGATGATTCGTCACTCCCATCGAACTCCACGCTACCTCCGCCACCCGCTGTGGCGGCACGGATGACGTAACTCATGCCGCACACGACCAACATCCACACTCGTCGCAACACAGCGCCTGCAGGATGGCCAGCAACTGGACCATTGGCCGCCATGGACGAATACTACCAATCTCGCGTCGAGCTGGATGGAGAAGAGAGACAGAATGCAAATTCGTCGCAGGGGAGCAACCTGCGGGAAAACGATGAAACAGTTGGTCATGACCACAATGGAATACGACCACACACCATTGTTAAAAAAGAAAAAGGATCACATCAAAAATTATCCGGGTTCGAGAGCCCCGTGCTGCTGCCGTCGTTTACGCTGTGTTGTCGTCGTCGTCGTCATCTTCATCGCCGTCGCCTGCCTCGTCGTTTGCGACTGCCGCAGGATCGTAGAACAGCGTGAGGATGGGCTTGTGAGGCTCCTTGGCCAGGCCGAACTGGGTCCCGTCGGGCAATTTCGCGGCGTGCTCAAACACCTTGTTGACGATCCTCCGGAAGGTGGTCCACATGACGAACATATTGATGCCGATCTGACTGCCGAAGGTCTTGGGCTCCTTCGTCTCGACCGCCAGAATGTCGTGACCGCGGACCGGGTCGGACCATTCCGTGCGCGTGATGAACGCGATCTTCATGGCGTCGGCGCCCGAAAGGATGGACTGCAACGTCCACTTGGCAACCTTGAGGGTGTTGAGCTTGTTTTCTCTCGCGATCATCGCACCACGGCCTTCATCCAGCTTGTTGCGCCAAATGCTCTCCTCGCCGTTGGGGTTCTCGAGCAAGCCGAAGGACCGGATCGTCTGCGTCGCCGCGCCCGGACGTTCGTACGCAGCGTCGATCTCACAGCGAGCAATCACGTCGAACGACGTCTTTCCCTCCGTGAGCGTCCACTTGCGATACACAAACAGCGTCGGCCGCGACTGCGGCTCTAACAACGAGCTCTTTGTCGCGCCGGGTCGCAGAATGACTTTAGGCTTGAGGACGTGAGACGAGAAAAACTTGTTGCATTTTGTGCTCTCCGTTGCCAAGTTCAACGTCGTGTTGGGCGCAGAGGGGTCGTTGTCCGACGGGGGAGGCGGCGGCGTGGGTGACGTTTCGTGCACCCACTGCACGTCGAGGTTACCGGCGTCGTCGTCGCGCGAATCCATGAAGAAGAACCGCCCGATGCGCGTGATGGCGACATCCCAGCAGCTGCCCGATGGCCGCGAGGTCATCAGCGTGGCGAGCACGGACTCGGTCGTGAACACAACAGGATGGCTGCCTTCGCACTCCATCGCCAGCTGTTGGATCACCTCGTCCTGGTTGAGCGCGTCGCGACGGTAGATGGTGTCTTTGAACTCCACTTCCTTGAGACGCACCGGCCGTTTGCACAGGATCTTGTCGACCTCCGCGTCAAACTGGCGGCAGTTGCCAGTCACCTTGAGGTCGAAGGCGATGGGCACTGTGTCGCCGGGCGAGGTGATGACCTTGGTCAGCATGTTCAAGGAGTCCACGATCACCATGCGGTCAATGTCCACGGTCATCTTCTTGTACGGCTCCACGCGGCGGGTCGGGCCATCTCCCGGCTTCCGGTTGTGCGCGCCGTGGTAACCGCCTGCGCCACGTCCTCCTGCTTGCGCCCCTCCTCGGTTGAATCCCGGTGGACCTCCGCGACCGCCGCCCATGCCGCGGCCTCCTCGTCCGCGTCCGGTGCTGATACCGCCCGTCACTTCCTGCCGCTTCTTGCGCAGCAACGCCTCCGCCTTGGCAGGGTCCTCCACAACCTTGAACACGTTCCCCGCCGCCCGTCGCTCACTGGGCGATTTATCGGCCATCGCCGCCTCGACCATCGCTTGCGGATCTTCGAATTCCGCGACACGGCCAAACCTTTCACCCTTTGAAAAAATCGTCGCGGGAATGTGCTGAAACTCTTTCAGCACCGTCGACGTGGCGAAGGAAACCGCACTGGTGAGGGACTCGGGTGGGCCCCAAAAACCTCCGCTCACCGGCACCGGCTCAAGCTGGGGAAGAACAAACATCGAAAGTTCTTTTCTCTTCTTAATTTCTAAGAGAGGCAAATAATAGCAACAGGCAGCACTCTAAGACACTCATTGATTCCCGACCAGCCAGACAGAAACATCCGCTATTGCAAGGGTATGCCTTCGCTAACTGTAAGTGGAGGAGCGCGGCACCGAAAATACGGAAACAGTCAGCGTCGGCACGCGATTGCCCCGCAACGCAGCCCCATCCGCAGACTCACGAAAACAACGCCGGTCGGAAGCGAGCACAGACGCTGTCGAGACCAAACTCGGCATAGTCCTGCGGCGAGACGAAGCAAGGCACGGCCGATGACAGCGAACCGATCATCGCAGCCCCGATCCAGTTTCGGTCCGACGGTGCCGACGCGACCCCGCGGCCCGTGGCCCCACCAACCCTGCCGCTCGCGGCGGCGCTTTCCGATACCCAAGCGAACCTCTTGGACTGAGAGCCGACGTCCTCATCGTTTTTCAAATGAAAGAGGACCCTTTCTTTGAATCCGGGAAACATGGCGGTGCTCCCGACCCCGACGAGCTGCGAAAACAGCGTCTCCCGCAGCGACTCCTCGAGGCTCATGGCCGACCACGCCACCGCCTTGGGAATCGAAAGACCGCTCACGCCGCCGCCGCCGCTGCCGTTAGGTGCCGCCGCGCGCCCCCCGCCGCCGAGTCCGGAGACCCGTTGGTCGGATCCACCGAAGAGCACGTCGGTGACACCGCAGCGATCCTCTCCGCCGATCGTGATGGACGTGCCATCGGGAAGCCGCATGGTTCGGTTGTCTGCCATGGCGGCGGCATCGTCGCCGCTACGCGCCGCCTCGCGTCCTGGCTCGGTGGCGTCGAACGGCGTCTCGCTGATGAAGCAAAGATCTTCTTTCACTTTTTCCGCAAATTCGGCACGGTAACCGCCATTTTTCAACAAGCGAGCCACGACTTCCGTGACGTCATGCCCGGCGATCTGCGTTTTCCGGAGCGTTTGCGGCAGCGCGATGCCATCCACCACCGCGATGACGTACGTGGTGCACTTTCCAGCGTCGATGGCGATCCCGCTCATATTCCCGGTCGCGAACAACCCCATCACGGTTTGGGGTACGACGAGCACGCTCGGACACCGTAGCTTTTCAAACAACAGTTCGTACAGCAACCGCCTATGGTGCACCTGCGCATCGACCGGCTCGGTCACGACCAGTCCGACACAATGGGACGCATCCATGCGCAAAAGATTGAACGTCTCGGAGAGCAGCGGTGCGACGTCGTCGCAGTTTGAGAATCGGCCATCTTGTATCGGGTGGGTCAGGTCACAAATGCCGCTTTTTGCGTCCGTGCCCACGAGCACTCGCGGAGCGTCCGACCGACTGCCAGGGTTTCCGCTCCGCAGCAGTGGCGAGGTAGCACCTCCTTGCTGCTGCATTAACGGGTGGTGGTGCAGCAAATTGTGATGCTGCTTCACTTTTCCAATCACTGACGGCATGGTGAACTTCGGTGCCATTTGCTGGTGCGTGTAGCCCACGCGCACCGCCCAGCTGCCGAGGTCCACGACAATCGTCGAACCGGACGACGTCATATCTTTTGCCCGCAGTAAACAAAGCCTGTGACGCTGAGTAACCATGCAACCGTGGCAATGCGTTTCATGTTTAAGAGGGCGATCTCTCCGTCGGAAGTGTGATTCGCGCCCTGGACGGGCGGCGCGAGAGGAAGTGGGGACAGGGGAAAGAAAACCCGGGGCACCAAATTCCACGTTGCCGTCGCTCCGCACTACAGCCGCGGGGGTGGCGGTGCGATGTCAGGGTGGGATGCCCCACCTCCAACCGCTTCCGCCCCGTCGGATCGCTGAGCGTCGATCATGGTCACGATTTCCGCTGAGCTGGGGTTACTGTTCCCCGTCGAGTCAAGCAGTACGATGGCGAGGTCGATCTCCGCGACGGTGTAGCGGCGACCGAAGCTGTCCAGCACGGACATGGCCTTCGCCGATATCACCGTTTCGTCGCCATCGTAAAAGCTGCTCGCCCCATCGACGGTCAGCTCTTCGAAAACGACCTGGTCCCTGCCTAAGAACGCGACGTCCGTTACCAACGTCAGCAGCCGTTGCTCGCGCGTTCGCACCAACGTGCTAAAGTGGTTGTTGTGCAGGAGAACACAAACTTCGCCTACGGCCAGAGTCTGATTCAGCGCGCTAATGCCCGTGTGAGTCAACTGCGACGCCGTTGCCTGCAGGAAACCGCACGCTGCCTCCTTCACCGACACGTCGATCGCATCGTCGAAAGGAAACACCATCAACTCGTCGTAGGATCGCGTGCGCAACTGGTCGGCGAAGGGTGCGTCGGGGGGTACGATCCACCCGTGAACCACGCGCACGCCGGCCAGCGCGAAGATCAACGCATTTGGCTCCCGGGCGAAGCCGTCAACGACGTCGAAAATAGGGGACACATCGAGCCCGTCGTAGAAGCGGCCAAGGATGGTTTCACCAAGCGGACTCTCCAGCTTTTCTCGAAGCGCGTCAAGATGGGGCGTGCCTTCGAGGCACAGCCCGGCCAGCGTGGCATCCGGCGAGCACGATGACGCACAAAACGGCGGTGCCGGTCTCCTGATCACGAGGTAATCTTTGATGGCGCGGCGAAGGTCCTCTGCCGTAATGTAGTTTGTCGACGCTGCGAGCCTGGTGATGCTGGCGAGCTCGCCGCGGAGGAGAAGCGTGTTCGCGAGCGCGATGATGGGACAGGGTCCGTTGAGCGACTGCATGATCACGGTGCGGGCGACGCCTTGTATTGAAACGGTCCGAATGTCGTGGAATTTTTTGCTGTCTGGTGCGCGCACGAGTTGCTTGGGCGCGGTGTCTTCGATTTTGGTGAAGCCCCTGTCGATGTAATCCTGGGCGGAGCGGCAGTGGGACCAGTAGGACGCGGCGGCATCACCGTCAACGAGAAACCACAAACGCCCGTGGATCGCACCTAGGACCGTCGCCGGACCAAGCGGCGTCATCACGCGGTCGTGGTACAGAAACCCGAACTCACGCGTCGCACTCGCGCTGATGTCGAGTGCGCGTGACCCTTCCTTCGTCTCGAAGTCAACGTAAATACCGGATTCAGACATTCGTTTCTTTGTGGGATATCGCCGTCAGGGGGACTCGCTGTTATCGTTTTCAAAATAATCAGTCATCAGGACTTCGCCTGCTTCACGCTGGGAAATTTTGGGGAAGTGCGACATGGAAAAACTACGGGAGAGCTCCTAAGGCTCGCTCGAGGCGGCTTGGTGCTTCCTGATGTTGGATACCGCAATGGACAGCGTCACGCGCACCAGTTCGGCGGACACGAAATTGGTGTAGTGAGCTTGATCGGGGCTAGTGTGGCTCATCGCGTTGGTGAGCGGAAAGGCATCCACGACCGGAATCGGGGGATGCAGACCATGCATAATCTCTGTCGCGATCTGGTTGAACAGTTGCAGCCTGGCGTCTGTTCGCCAATCACGCACGGCCACCGGGAAGCCCGCCTGTGTATGGGGATACTGCGGCGCCGAGTACCAAAGGACGACGGGCAGCTTGTTGCGTCCAGCCAGCGGCTTGGCGTGGATCTGACCAAGCCGCGCGGCCTTGCCGACGATGGTTCGGCGGTACTTGTCGACGGACCAGTGCTCCTTAGAAGCCGGATGTTGCCCCATCCCGACGATCACGACGTCGTATCCCTCATACCGGTTGCCCCCCAACTTGTCGAGGAACGTATCGTCCACAAAGTCGATTTGCAAAGTGGCCTTCGTCCCTCCCCTCGGCCTCGTCTCGCCGTGGTCGGCTTCATCCGTGAAGGTCACCGTCTTGCGTTGGCTGCCCTTGACGTTGGCAATGCAGACCCGGGGCTCCTCCTTGATGGACGAGATATTCCGCACGCAGGGCCATTCCAACCCGGAAAGCACGTTCACCATCCCAAAATAAAGAGCGCGAAGTTGGGAGTCCCCACCAACGACGATGCGTCGCCCGGCGAGCGTCGCCATTACGTTCGGTCGCCCAGCCGCATCGTGACGGCAAACATCTGACAACCATCGCCAATCTTTATCGGGCTGCAACGCCCACTCGAACACGATAGGCTCCCGCTGAATCTTCCTGACACGCACCCGCGTGTAGAGACGCGGCCAGCCCAAGCGAGACGTCGCTCCTCCTCCTCCACCAGCGCCGTGTTCATCATCCCCAGGAGCCGGGGGGCTCAGGGCACAAGGCATCGCCTCCCAACGGCCGGCAGACGCGGCCACCAGCCCAAATGAACGGAACTCCGAGACACCGTCGCATGCGATGCCCGCTGGTGACGAGGAGGGTGCGGCGGTCGCCCCAGGGCAGTCAGCCAGCGCCCAAGACAGATCGCCCACGTCGGCACTCACAGAGAAACCCGAACTTTCGGCGCCCACCACCTCCTCCTTGTCCGCTCCTTGGCGATCCGATGACGCGACCTCACCACTGCTGCCCGCTGTGGTGACCACCAACTCTTTTCCGCCGACGACGCTGCGCCACAAGTAGACCGACGGCCTCGTGCACTGCTGCAGATGGTAGCGCGACCGGAATCCACTCGCCAAGGGAAGGACGGGCTGCTTCAACAGTGGCGGCCACTCCGCGTGGTTCATTTCGTCCAAGGCCCGGTAGTCCGCGTAGAGAACCTCGAGTGAAAGGCGGTAAACGCCGCCGGCGACCACTTCCGTCATTTCCGCCTCCCCCGCCGCGTGATCGAGCATGCCTACCCGTCCCACGGGACCTGGAGTGCGCTGAACACCCCCCCAATCGTCGGCGCGCCAGGTGAAAAGATAGACACACCGCGCGACATCGAACCGACTGCGCAGCACGCGTGCCACGCGATCGCCCTCCAGTCGCATTCGAAGCAAGAAGGGGCCTTGCGCGGCATAGACCTCGTCGCTCAATGTCTTGTTCGCAGACAAGGCACGGCGCACCAGCGGTGGTTGAGAAGATGCGCAGGAACCTTTCTTGGGGTACAGCGACACAACCGCCCATCTCGCCGATCGAAGACTTTGGGCGCCACGCCACACATCGCAGGCTACCACTTTATCGACCAGGTGCCGTGCGGCCGTCTCATTCAACCGGAGATCCACGCACAGCCGCCCTTCCTCTGCGTCGTCGCGAAGCGCGGGCGAAGGGCTGGGATGGCGCGGGCGAAGGGCTCGTTGGCGCGTACGCGACGATGACGCCGCGGTGGTCCTCCATGGGGTCGTCCTGGAGGAGGCGGCCGATGACGGCGGTTCGACGGGCGCGAGAAGGTGCACGGCCGTCGTACTGCGTCCACTCCACTGCGTGGCGCTGCCGAGGCCAAAAATCGTGACCAGAAACATCACGAGGGACGTCGCAACGACCAATCTCTTCAGCCATAAGCGTGAAAACATGAAGGGTAAGGCGGCCTCGGAATGATAAAAGACTCTGTAGTGGGATCGAAGATGGACGTGCGAAAAAATAATGCTGCGACGAATTACCGCCCTCCATCAGAACTGGTGTCTGTCTCTCGCATCCCGCGAAGATTGACGGACTGCTACGAGAGATAATCCCCCCATTGCGCATGACGACGTCCCTCCGACAACGAGCCAACAAATCCGACTCGCCCATCTGCGAGGGCAACCACGACGATCCGAGATTCGGCCGCTGCTGCGTTCACTCCGCAGGCTAGCAGCCACGAAGCACCGCTGTGTGTCGAAAGAACCACCGTTCTCCGCGACGCGGTGGGTCGCGTGACGCCGTCGTGGTCGCCGACCAACGTCCAAATGGCGCGCGCGACGATACTGGACGTCACAGGATCCGCGCCGCTAGTGGGCTCATCGAACAGCAGCACCGGCGCGTCGTGAAGGAACACGCGTGCGAGGCACAGCCTTTGCAACTGACCCACGCTGAATGGGCACGATCCACCGTCGATATCGACACGAGCATCCAATCCACCGGCATCGAGCACCGCGTCCCACATGTTAACGTGATCAAGTGCTCGGTGGAGGTGGATGTCATCGAGCCCTTGTCGACCGAGAGTGAGGTTGTCGCGAACCGAAAAGGGCACCAGCGCCGGCAGCTGCTCGACAAGCACCGGATTGAACGCCTCCACACGTTGCCTGCTCGTGTTGGACGTTCGGCACCGAATTTCCACGTCGCCTGTTGTCGGTGCGACGAGGCCAGCGATCACTCGGAGCAGCGTTGACTTTCCCGCCCCGCTGCGACCGATCAGCATCACCAACGATCCGCTCGCCACGGTGACGTTGACATCGTCGAGCAGCGGGCGCTCACGGATCGAGCCCCCCGATGCGCCGTCGGCCCTCGGCCGCCCGTTGAGCCGAACGCTGACGTGACGCAGGACGACTGCGCGATCGGCCGCTGGAGGCTCCCTGAGAATACCCATGGCTCTGGGGCAGTTAGACAGCGGGTGCGATCGCCCCGCGCCGATCTTCCCTTCGTGACTGACGCGCGACACCACCGGGTCGAGTAGCGGCAAGTGGGATGTGATGTGCACCACGGCGTGCACCAATCCGACCGAGCGGTCCATGAAATTCTTCATGTACAACATCAGCAACACGAGATCAACCTGCGGCAGCGCACCCTTTGCGCGGTAGTAACCCACCGCCGCCAGCATCGTGGCGTACAAGCAATTGGTGACAAACGAGGACACGGCCGTGTTGCCGTGCAGCGCGATGTTGAAGCGCGCGTTGAGTGTCATGTCGGCATCCAGAGAGGACGCAATGCGCGTCTCCATGTACGGCCTCAGGTTCCAGATGTGAATCGTCTCCCAGCGTTGCCAGGCCTTCGCCACGAGCGCCCCCACCCGCCCGCGACTGACGCCCAGCTCGGCGCCATCCACTGCCGCGATCCAACCGAGCCTCCGCCATGCTTCCGTCGCGCCCCGGCCCGTGAGCACCACGATTGCGACGAAGGCGGCCGGCCGGGGGTCGATCGACACGACGGCCGCCAAGTAGCCAAGGGAGCTGACCAGGTCAATCACAAGATTCGTGATGAGACCGTCGACGATGGCGAGCATGCCGCGGTGCGATTCCATCACCTCGGCCGCCATCTGGGGACCACTCGTAGAGGAAAGGACCGCCGCTGGGCCCAACAGCGGAGATGACGCCGCCGGAGCGGCCGCCGACGCGTTCTCGTCGCCGCCTGTCTCCGATCCGCTGTTCGTCCTGGCCACGATCATGTCATCCTTGGGTGTCGCCATCAGCGCTGTGGCCGCGATGCGAACACAAGCAGCGGCTGATCGATGGGCTGTGACGGTGGCCAGCCAATGGCCGAGCATCGAGGATGTGTGGTAGAAGGCAAACAGCACGACCGCGATCCACAAATAGGTCACGAGTCGTCGAGCCAGCGGGTCCATCGAGGAGCCCTCAGCGAGACCGTCAAGAAGCCGTACTGTGATGGCGCGGTCCGCCCAGGTCACCATACTTGTAAGAACGGTGCCACCTGCTGCGCTGCCGCGCGCTGCAGACATTGCGTCGCGGATTCCGTTATCGGTTTCCGGCAACGATGTCGTCGTTTGCGCCGCGGGGGGCTCCAGCGATAGCATACCACCCACGAGGCGGGGGAGTACGATCCCAGCTACAACACTGACCAGAATCGACACCATCGCGCCGAAGAGCGGCAGTGTCGCATGCGCCAAGCACCGAAAGACGAAAGCTACTCGTTGCCGCGTGACTGATAGTTTCGCCGCCATGCAGGAAGGAAGGAGTACTCCCCAGTGTTAAAAAACTGAAAATTCGCGTGATCCACACGGAAAAGAACGCGCCGCTTGTTCAGTCGTTTTGCAGTTCCGCGATCGCACGGTGCCGTCGGTTTCGGCTGTGATTGTGAAAAGCAAAGTTCGACAACACAGTCGAAGGGGCGCCCGTTCGCCGTCAGAAAAAACATTCACGAAGTGTCGGGTCACGCGCGCACAGAGTTGGATGGCGCCGGGAGCGTGGAAACAGGGGAGTCGGAAGAAAGACCCGCGGCATTGGTGATCCTCTTTGTTCACTGGCGCCACACACAGAACAAAAAAACTGAAACCTGCTCGATCCAAAGTCGAAGGGTTGACGGTGTGGGAAACTGCAAAACGAGTGGGAAAATCCGCCATTCGAGAAAGGGAAATTGACTGCTCGTGCCAAAACCATAAAGTGGGAAAGAGGAGGGGATGTCCCGAGCCTTCGGCGGTGCGATGCCATCTAAATGGACGATCCCGCAAATAAAGTGGATGAGGTGCCTTGCGGACTCGGCAGGGAGCCGCCATCGTCGGTGCTGGTGGTCGACGCGGTCGTCGCCGATGGCCCACCGCTAGCTCCAGGATCGCCAAAGTCGTACTGGCTAATGCCCCGCGGAATGCCAGCAGCGGCCGCCGCCGTGGTGGACACGCCGACCGTCGTACCGTCGCCGCCCGAGGAGCTGCTGGGCGATGGCACCACTTCGCCGCCGGACGTGTCGACCACCGCGGTGGGCCCGGGCGATGCGGCTGCCGCGGAAAATCCCTCGGCGTCCGCAAGCCAACTGTGACCAAGAAGTTCGCTTGCCGAGGCGCGTTTGGTGACGTCTCTCTCAAAGCATCGTGCCAGAAAGCTGCGGCAATTATCTGATACCGTGCTCGGGATGTTGGTCGGCAAACCCGTGGAGTTACCGATGAAAAACATCGCACTGTACACGTTATCGAACTTCTCCGACCACGGGGCCTCTCCGCCGTTCAGCATCTCGATCACGGTGCATCCGACGGACCAGATGTCCGCCTTGGTGCCGTAGCGCTCGCTGCGGATGACCTCCGGCGCCATCCAGAAGGGGCTCCCGACGACGCTGCCGCACGCGCCCTTGCTCATCATGGCCACGTCGTGGATGGCCTTGGAGCACCCGAAGTCGGCGAGCTTGGCGACGCCCTGCGAGTCGATCAGGATGTTCTCACCCTTGATGTCTCGGTGAATGACGTTTCTCGCGTGCAGGTACGTGAGGCCGCAGAGGATCTGCTTCGCGTACAACTTCATGAGGGATTCCGTGATCTTGCCAAACTTGCGCACGTGCTGCGTCAGGCTGCCGCTGGACGCAATCTCCATGAAGACGAGAATTTGGTTCTTGTTGGCGTCGCACCCGTAGTATCGAACGATGTTCTGATGCCGAAGGGTCCGGAGGACATCCACCTCGCGCTTCACCGAGGCCAGCAGCTCTGCTCGCTGCCTGCGATGCAAGCGAACCGACTTCACGGCGACGGGCCGTCCATTCGGCAGCATGGCCATGAAGACGACGCCGTAAGTGCCGCGGCCTAAAACCGGGCCTTCGATGAAATTGCGCATTTGATCGACGGTGAGCATGTCGTCGTAAAGCGGCGAGACGGGAACCGCGGCGGTTGATGCTGGCTTCGCGGCGACGTCCGGCGGCGAGGTGGGCACCATCGGCTTGGCTTCCGGAGTGGACCCATCATCTTCATTGTCGGCTGTCGCTTCGGACGACACGGCGGTCACGAGGCCAGCCCTCTCGCTCCGAATCCGGGCCCCTAGGTCCCGACCGAGGCAGAAGGCCAGAATTTGGGGCTCCTTTTGCTGACGGAAAAACTGAAGGCCAGAGAGCACATCGGCTTGCTCCGTCGAAAGCATTTTGCCCAGGCGCTCCCTCTCGTCCACGGACGACGCCATGTAGACGCGCTGACGAAGCTCTTCGACATCGTTGTACCTCTGCAGCAGCGAGTTGAGGTGCGACGCAAGTCGTGGGTTAGTCAAGTGCAATCGAGCGCTCGCAGCTCGTCCGCTGATCCTTGATAGATACGTCGTGAGCCCCATAACGATCACGACTCCCAGACTAAACATCGAGATGAAAACGGGATCGGGTGACGTCGCCAAGAACGCAGGGATTGGCCCAAAACGGGCTACCTGAATCAGCACCGCGAGGTATGTCAGCAACGGGACACCCAGCGATCCGAAAACAATCGCGTTCACGTTCGCATACGGAGTTGGGGGTCCGCCGTGAACGAAGAGGATGGCGAGGGCAGTTCCGAGGAACATCGCCGTGGCGATGCCCGTGAGCTTGAAGGCAAAAATCTTCATTAACGCTAGAAGCGCGAAGAAAAGTGAGTACTTCAAGACCAACCCTGTGCGCTTGTAACGGATATCCAGTTGGCGGAGAAACGGCGGATGCCCGAACGGCGTGATCTCGGAGGAAGACGAGTACGGCGTTAACGGCACGTAAACGAGCAGCGCGAGGGCCGCCGGCCATGCAAGCGAGGCAATGTTGCTGTTGGGCGGCACGCACTGCGGCATCTTGCGAAATACGGTTGCGCACACGATCGGATTGAGCAACATAGAGACCACGGGCACAAAAAGGGCTCCGGCGGCCAGGCTAGCGAAGGTGTGAAAGGTCAAAAATAGTCGCAGCGGCGCCGCCGACCAGCGCTGGTGCAGCGGCTTTATGAGAAAGCCCTTGTAGCCGCGCTGCGCGAGCTGGTCGAGTAGCAAAGGAAGCCACATCAGCGCCCAGAAGCCGATGCCCACGGTCGCAATCATTACACCAAACGCAAGCCGCGATCCGCCAGGGGATGATGCCGTCATCACGCCCGCAACGCGGGTCACGACTTCGAATCCCGGGACTAGCTGCAAGTGCGGGTGGAACGCGGGAACGGTGAGCATGACGGCTTCGGCGATGATCAGACCAAACGCCAGCCAGTTGGACCACAAGCTGTTGAACTCTGGGAACGTGATCGAAAAGTCAGGCTGGGCGACGAGTTCCTCTCCGAAGGACAATCGGCCAATACGAGCAATTCCACCGATCAGTGGCAATGCGAAGGTCAGGACTAACGCCGCGGCGACGTACTTCATGAGGGTTGTCAACAACGGCACCTCGCGAGGGACGAGCTGCACGCCAAAGACATCGCCACGAATCACCGGCTGGCCGACCGCGCCATCCCGGTGCATCAAGGCGATGCGCTTAGGCTGCCCTTCGTAGCGCCGGGACATCATCACGGCCCACGACGATGTGTCGCCGGGACGCAAGGGCTGATCAAGGCTCCCATTCCCGACGCCAAGATAGGGCGTGTCGTAGCGAATGCCGGAGTTGCTGCCGAAGGAGACGGGCCCTTGAACGACCAGTTGCTCTTTGGACTCGCAATCGACTCGAGGATACGTCAACCTGACCTCCCCATTGATGACCACCGAATGTTCCTCCGATCCGGGTTCGCTCTCGGCCGTGAATAGGTTCGGACACCCCCCCTCGTTGCTGTTTCGTATGGTGAGAATACCATTGGCCGTGAGCAACGAACCGCGGAACCGCCCGCCTTGGGCCACCTCGAGAACGGCGGCTTCATTCACCAGGAACGATGACGCGGCAATGTGGATGTTCGCGACACCGACAAACGTGGCGCCGTTCATGACCTCGACATAATCAAGACCGCGTATGTGGGGGTCGCCGGAAGGTGTTGCCGGTGGATACACCGTGACGATGCCGCCGGTCACCAAGCCATTGGGCTTGGGCTTGACGTTTGACACCGTTGCGGCCGAGCGATACTTCCAGAGCGGTGTGCACGAGACACCGGCGACGGTACTGGGATCAGGGTCCCTCGCTTCAAGGGCAAATTGACAGTATGCGTACGCGGCGTACATCTCTGTGACGGAAGCACTGTCGAGTGTCTTGACCACTCCGCGGAGGTTTGCCCCATACGGGAGCATCGCGCACCCCTGTAGCATCACGGTGCCTCTAGCCTCGACAAATACGGGAACGACGACGAACCGGCTGCAAACCTGTGGAATCGGACGAGGACCGGCAGCGGTGCCGGCAAGGGTCGCTCCGATAGCGGCATTGACCGATGACGCGTTGATTTCCACGATCGACGAGGGGGGCCGCGAAACGTCCAGCAGCAGCAACGTCGCATTCTCAGGAAGCACAAACGAAGCACTCTGGGGCACTCTTTGCGGGATGACTTGCGGCACGCCCACAGGGGTGTTCGAAAACAGCGTCGCTTGGACGTTGGCGTGAAGGGCAACGTGTGGACCGATGGTAAAATTGGTCAGATCAACGATCAACGACCCGTCGCAAACGAACAGCGACGGAGAGGTCGAGTAGAGCGATGTTGCTGCCATGACGACAGTCGTGTCGCGGGCGAAGGTGGCATTTTGGTGCACGGTGACCGTCGTCTCGCTCATCGCGACCGAAAGGCGGCCGCGAACGACCGCCGTGCGAAACTCCACGGGGCAAGACTGCAATAGGAACAAAGGCCGAGACGCGGCAGAGTCAGCATCGGTGTTCGACGTTCGGTGTTGCGAGCTACTCGACGAGGCCGCAACCGAGTCGACGCCTTGGATCACGCTGCCGTCGAATGTTGCGGCGGCGTCCCGCACCACAAACTTTGCGTCGGACAAGATTGTGACGACGTTGTCCAGGAAGCGACCGCCGCGGGCTATCATCGTGCTCGTGCTGTACAAGGCGATGTTGCTGCCCGCGACGGACTCGAGCGAGCCATACACCCTGAGCTGCACGCCTTCGAGAACGTGTATCGCGTGGCGGTTGGTGAAGGAGGTGAGGACGTCGATGGTTCCCCCGTTCGAGACGCTGACGGCGGGGTGAGGGGAGTCGCCATCGTCGGACGCCGAGGAACCACCGCTGCTGCTTTCGCCGCGAAGCACGATCGCGGGCCGCTGACTGAGGACGAACTCGACGACACCATGGCCGAAGTTGATGATGCTGTTGCGATGGGCGTCCTCGCCGTCGATGGTGGTCACGCCCCGCTGCGGGATGCCCTCGCTGGCGGTGTCCACCGCGTCGCGGCGCACGACGATGCGTAACGTGCCGTAGTTGTGAATAGACCCCGAACCGACGAACTCGATTGCATCGAGGTCAATTGTCAGCTTGCCGTGGTTCCGGATCACAAAGGGGATGGTCTTGCGGCCCCCGCCTCCGATGTAATGCGGCGTCGTCGCCTCCTTGTCGTCGGCGTCGGACATGCCGAAGTTCGTTTCCGCCACGAGCGACTTCACTTTGGCGACTGGCACGCCACCGCTGCGCAGATTCATGGTGCCATATCCCGTGACGGTGCCATTGCCGACCCAGATGAAGGACGACGTGTTGATGCTGTGCGAGTCGAGGTTGAGCGAGCCCGACCCGCTCGTCACAATGACGTGGGTGCTGTAGTAGTTCCGAGTCAGCACGACGTCGTCGGAGGCCACGAGCATCGTACCAACGTAGTCGATCTGGGATTCGACTTGCAGAGGCGGGCCAACTTGCACCCAGTGGTCGGAGCCTTGAGTTTTGTAGCAGATCACGGCGGGCCCAGAGCGAGTCAAAACTTGAAAGTCGAGGTGCGCTTGCGACGGGCCATCTAGCGTCACGCTGGCGGTATCGACGGAGGCTTCGCTCGCATCGAGGGGCAGCGCGGCACAGGAGGGTGGCCGGGGTACGTCCGCGAGCACCATTGGCTGCCGCAGTTCGAGCAGGGCCACCTCGTCTCGGTCATCCAGTTGATGTCCGAGAATGCTGATGACGAACGGTTCGCCCATGCGCACGCTCATGGACGCCGTGCTTCGCTGAATGCTGCGCGACGATGCGTCGGTGACCGCCGACTTGGAGGAGACGTGGGCATCAATGGGGCCGCGGACGGGAAAATTGCCGGCAGCCTTCAAATAGAGTGGCGTCGCGACGTTCAGCTTCTTCCAGTCGTGTAGCGACGGAGTGAGTGCTCGTTGTGGCGACCCATCACCGACGCCTCCGCCGCCCGACAAGAATGTCACGACCGCGGCGGAAAGGTAGCAGACGGAGTAGGCATCCCCGCCGGCGTCGATGGTACCGGTCACAATGCCCGTCGTGGCGTCGTAGCGAAGTCGCTGGTTTGGGACGCTGCTGCTGGTAGTGGTGGTGCCGATTGCCGGATCAAGCGGCAGCTGGCGGCAGTTCGTGCCTCGGACCAGCACCACGGTTGGCAGGCCGGGAATGCCGCCGGACGGGCAAGGCACCGCATCACCCGACGCCGCGATAAAGGGAAACTCGAAAATACTCCCTGCGACCGCCTCGTTGTCTGGCTGACCATTGCCCAAGGATAGCTTCGCGCGGCCGCCGCGGAGAATGCTGAAGACGACATCCGTTGCCAGCGGTGCACCCTGCGTGTCGGCGGATGTTTTCATCAGCAGGCGTGTCGGGAACGTCACGGATGCGAAATGGACCGCATCCGGCGAGCTGAACGCGGGCGCGGCCGCAAGAATGACCCTCAAGGACAGCTTCGCCATGGCCAGCGTCGCGGAGGGACCGAGGAGCTGGGCGACGATACTGTCCCACGCCGTGACGTTGCCGGACGCCACAAGACCCAAACCGGGAGGAAGGGATAAAGAGGTTTGAGCCGCCCCTCCAAAGGCCGTCGCGGCGCTTGCGGCCGCGGGAATGATCGAAGAGGAGAGTAAGACCCGTTGCAGCTCGCTCCGAATGAAGCTGTCGGAAAGTTTGGTATTAAAATTGTGGCCAGCGCCCGAAATTTGGAACACCAAGGACGCGCCTCCGCGGCGGATGTCATCTTCCGTGACGCCGTCAATTAGTGATCCAAGGATGCGCGTCGTGGCTGTGGAGGGTGCCGGGCCGGGGGCGTTGCTCGCAGAGGAGGAGGCCGTCGCGATGTCTTGAGCCGCGACCGATAGAGCCATCGTCAGCAGCAACGCGACGAGGCAAGCGGTGGTGAAAAGTCTACTAGCAACAGCGATGATGCGTCGCCGACCCATAGGTACTGGTCCTCGTGGCGACACCCGAGAAACAGTTCGACACCCCATATCGTGCGAGCACTTGGCAGCGTTTTTGAAAGTGTACGAAATGCTTGGGGGTGAGATCGGGCTTGGAGTTTTTGCCATACAATATCTGGTACATTTTCGTCACCGAGAGAGGCAAGGGGAAACGCCGCATACGACGAAGAATGGGAAATGGCCCTCGGCCCCCCGCAAAACACTAAGTAAGTAACGGCTGCGCGCCACGGCCGAGAAGCGTTCCTCCTTTGCGGTTCGTTCTCCCTTGATGAACCCACCTGAGGAAAGGAAGGAGTCGAACAGTGGTAGCAAAAAACATTGGTTTTTAATCGCGCGGTGCTGCTTGATGGGAGGAGGCGATCATCCATCACCAATAGTAGTGCGGGGACTTTGATGTCTCTCTAGGGTAGGCTCCGAAGAAGGAAGGAAAGGACGAAAAAAATAAGGCACGGCGGCCTCGGCAGATTCGGCGAGGACGGCGATACACGGAGAGCAACCCCGACAGCGCGAGTCAGTTAGACCGGTAGAGTACACCGTTGTACAGTACCTCCGCATCCCCAGTGAGCATGAACGAGCCGTCGAGGAATTCTTGAGAAGAAGAGTCGTCAAACGGCAAATGGGGAAAACGGATAGGGGACACATCGCGATGGAAGCAGCAGGGACTTGTCATCGCAATGCAGTCCCAATAAAACGGAGCGACAGGCGGTGAATTCGTTGCGGTCACCGCGGTCAGGCTGGGACAGTTTCGCACCCAATCACGACCGACCTCACAAAGCCTTGTGAGGCCTGTACAATCAAGAGCCGTGATGTTCGTGCAATCTGACAACCAACCGGCACCAACCGATCGAAGTTGTGTGAGCCCCGTGCAATCCAGCGCGGTTAGACTGGTGCAGCCTTGTAGCCAATCGCAACCCACTTGAGACAGCCTCGTGAGGCCGGAACAGTCTAGGGCCGTCAAACTGGAGCAATTTGACAGCCAACTGTCACCAACTGAGCGAAGTTGTGCGAGCCCCGTGCAATCCAGCGCGGTTAGACTGGTGCAGCCTTGTAGCCAATCGCGACCCACTTCAGAAAGCCTCGTGAGGCCAGAACAGTCTAGGGCCGTTAGACTGGTGCAGCCTTGCAGCCAATAGAAACGTATTGAGAGGAGTCGTGTGAGTCCAGTGCAGTCCAGCGCGGTTAGACTGGTGCAGCCGTGTAGCCAATGGTCGTGGACTCTGTGAAGCTGTTTGAGGCCTTTGCAGTTCACGGACGTGAGACCGACACAGTTGTAAAGCCAACACCGTCCCACCTGAATGAGCATGGTGAGGCCCGTGCAATCCATGGACCTCAAACTACTGCAGTTGTTCAGCCAATAATCACCGACCACGTGCAGTTGCGTGAGTCCTCTGCAGTCCAATGTGGTAAGACTCGTGCAGCAGCTCAGCCAATCGTGCCCGACGGAGTGCAGTGGTCCGAGATTCGTGCTATCAAAGGCTACTAAACTGCTACAATTGTGTAACCATCCGTGTCCCTTGATGACAATTGACAGGTCGGCGTCGTTCGAGAAACAGAGTAGCCCGTAAACACGTCGGCCACTTGAATCGGCTACGTCCTTTGATGCACAGCGGGCGTCGCGATGCTCCTGGCCTCGTTTCATGCAAAGATGAAACCTAACTAACTCGATGTAAGTCGAGGCACCAGGTCAAAATATCACTTC
>ERZ1292630.852-Hain-H41-02um-R3-852-length-30898-cov-7_pt1 | contig 30898 bp, 28 predicted proteins | sample MGYA00564408_ERZ1292630 | MGnify/ENA primary metagenome ERZ1292630 (study PRJEB36523, sample SAMEA6512641) | groundwater metagenome | collected 2019-01-08 | study: AquaDiva: Metagenomics assemblies of 32 groundwater samples
GTTTATACATCCTGAAACCTTACCCTGTTCTGAGTGAAACATCTGGGTCAGACCCGGAACGACGACGGGTCGCAGACAATGGTCGTCACCAACGCGAAGCCCGTTTACACCCTTCTGAGCCCCTCGTCGGTGACCGTTTCCCCGGGAGACGACATCGTCGTGGATGTAGCGATCAGCTCGGTGGACGAGTGCGGGGAGATCGAGCTCGGCTTCCTGTACTACTTCGGGTGGTCGGGCGATGCTACGTGGGACTGGATGGGGGAGGCCGCGGCGGACATGGCCCCGTCCTCGCTCGAGATCGTCGACCCGATGACGACCTTCGCCGACAGCGCTGCGTTCATCAATACGGAGTGGGATCCCAATATCCGCTACTGTTGGGACGATGAGGTCAACTGGGTCGGCTGTCCTGCCGTGATCGGTACGCAGACCATTCCGGCGACGGATGAGATCGTATACCGGTTCACCTGGAAGCAGAGCGACTACGCACCGTCGGACACGTACATCCAGCTCGATCTGGAGATGGCGAGCTGGACCGACCCGGCAACGGGCGAGGTGATCGACGATTACACCACCGCGGGCTCCACCATCGTGGACGTGACCATCGAGTAGTGCCTGAGTTCACGCGCGCACCCGCGCGGCAGTTCACGGAGCAATCCGCAGAAGCGCCGCCTCCGGGTGCGCTTTTGCTTTTTCAATTACGCTATACTTCTTCCATTATGCCGAAGCATGTTGGGGTAAAGCTCTCGTGGCACGAGCGATTGCTCTTGCTGTCGTTTTTCTTTTTTGCATTGGCGTCGCCAATATTCTTTCTCTTTACCAATACATTTCTTTGGAAGGAAAGTGCTTCGCCAACGGCAATGATTATGTACAACGGCGGAATATATTCCGGGCTTATTTTTGGATTCATTGCGAATCGAACGTTGCTTCTACGCGTTTCAGCTCATGTGTTGTATAGAATTTCCTGTATCCTTCAAGGGATTGTTCCGCTGTTCCTTATTGGCTTTGCGCCAAGAGGCACGGTGAATATTGTAGGGCTGGGATTGTGTTTTGGTTTTTCGGCGGGTTTGTATTTTGCGAATCGCAATTTTTTTACATCGCTTATTACGCAAGGGAAGCATCGGTTTGCGTTTTTGTCTCTTGATCAAGCATTAGCAACGGTAAGTGGCGTGTGCATTCCGGTTGTTGTTGGTTGGTATCTCACATTTGCCCAGACGACTCAGCATATTCCTACGATAACCGCTTATTTGCATGCGGCAATATTTGGTTTTGTGTTGTTGTTTGTTTCAGCGATCTTTTTCCGTGTCCCTGACGATGTGCCACAACACACACCTCGGCGCGTGTTTGTGGCGCATGCGTCTCGGCGATGGAATGCGGTCCGGCTCATGGATTTTATCGGCGGCCTTGCGCACGGCGTTTTTATGACGATTCCGCTTGTGGTGGCGCTGACGGTTTTGAGCACGGAAGTATCGATTGGAAAATTACAAAGCGGAGCGACAATCATTGGTGCGCTGTCTATCTATCTTGTGGGGAAATATCGATCGAAGATTCCTCACGGAACGTTACTCGGTGTGTGGCTTTTATGTTCGACAATTGCCGGCGGTCTTGTGGCGTATGTATTTTCCACGTGGAGTGTCATTATTTCCGCAATTCTCATGGGCGCAGTCGGTCCCCTGTATCGGACTTCAACGGCGCATTTGATGTATGAGGCCGTAGATAGAGAGTCGAATGACGATCGAGCGAGTTACTTACTTGATCGGGAAATATTTCTCGATGGAGGACGAGTTATCGCGCTCATTGGTTGTGGGTACGCGCTATTATTCTCGTTCGATTTCACATTACGATACGGATACCTTTGTGCGTCGGTAGTAAACGCTGCGCTTCTCATTGCCGCCCTTCGGGTTTCGCGATATCTCCGTACTGCGTAGCGTATACTTTGTGTATGTCTCCGCTTTTGCCGTTTCATGCTATTGAGGCCCACGACGCGCTGCTTTCGCTGCGTTCTTCGATGTCGGGGCTGTTGTCAAGCGACGCGCGGAATCGCTTGAATGGTGCAACAGTGTGGAGCGTAGCTCCGCCAAAACCGCAGAGCGTCTTCCGTTTGCTTTGGAAGCAGTGCCAAAGCCCGTTTATCGTTATTCTTCTTGTCGCCATTGGTATTTCGTGGTGGACGGGGGAGATTCTCGATGCCGTGGTGACATTTGCGATTGTTTTTGTAAATGTTGGCTTAGGATTTTTTCAAGAGTTTCATGCCGACAGGGAATTTTTTGCGCTCCAGCAATATTTGCCAAAGCGCGTCACGGTTCGACGTGATGGCGCGAGCGTGACGATTCCTGCTGAGGCGCTTGTTCCTGGCGACGTGGCGCTGTTTCGTGCTGGGCAAAACATTGTGTGCGACGGGCGCATCCTCGACGCAACACGCTGTTCAGTGAATGAGGCAGCGCTTTCTGGAGAATCGGCTGCTGTGGAAAAGCAAGCGGCGGTGTGCGTTGCGACGATTGGTATTTTTGCGCGAACAAACATGGTGTACGCCGGAACATCGATGCTGACAGGTCAGGCGACAGTGCTCGTCACTGCGCTTGGCTCTCAAACAGAGTTTGGGAAAATCGGTGCCATGACGATGAATGTTGTAGAGCGCCAAACGCCACTGGAAGGCGAAATACATCGCGTCTCACGATTACTGACTGTCTTTGTGCTGATTCTTGCTGCGGTCGTCCTCGTTGCAGCGTTGCTTCGAGGCGACCAGCTCATGTTTGCACTGTCGCTTTCTGCGGCGCTTGCAATTGCCGCGATTCCCGAGGGGCTGCCGATGACGCTGACCGTGCTGCTTTCTGCGGCAATGCGCAGAATGTTTCATCGAGGGGTGTTGGTGCGGCACTTGAACGCCACAGAGGCACTCGGGTGTGTAAACGTGTTGTGTGTTGATAAAACGGGAACGCTTACGACCGGCGTGATGTCTGTTGTGGAGGTGAAGGCGCAAAAACCCGATCTTTTGCCTGCGCTTGGCTGTTTTGCAACGATCCACGCAGAAACAGGCGATGGTGCGTTTGCTGGTGCTGCAACCGCAGATGCGGTGATGCGTTACGTTCGCGATACGACGGGATTGAAGAAAATGTCGTCTACCGCAACGATTCCATTCGACCCGACGTATCGAATGAGCGCATGTCTTCAGCAGGGCGCTGATCGAATCGCGTATGTGATGGGCGCTCCGGACGTTGTGGTGAGCCGATGTGATGTTCGCGATGCTGAGCGTGCGCAGCTGTTGAAAAGTGTCGACGAGATGGCAGCTCGGGGTTTGCGAGTGATCGCTGTTGCATCGTCTGCACTCGGGAACCGAACCTTTGCTATCGATTCCTTTCGTGATGGAAGGATCCTTGGCTTGCTCGGTATCGAAGATCCGCTTCGCGAAAGCGTTCCCGCGGCAATCGCTAGCGCTGCTCGCGCCGGGATTCGTACGATGATGATGACGGGGGATCATCCAGAAACTGCGAAGAATATTGCTATGCAAGCATTCGGGCCCCACGACCTTGTGGTAGCACTTGGTGCAGACTTTGCGGCAATGCCGGCGCCTGATCGTCTGCGTGCAGTTATGCATACTACGGTGTTTGCACGCATGCTTCCTGAGCACAAACTTCTTGTCGTCGAAGCGCTGCATGCGAATGGTATGCGCGTGGCAATGACTGGCGACGGCGTGAACGATGCACCAGCGCTAAAGGCGGCAGATGTTGGTATCGCCGTTGGCCACGCTACAGAGGTCGCAAAGGAATCGTCCGATCTTGTGCTGATTGATGGAGACTTTGGAAATATCACTGCCGCTATCGCGGAAGGGCGCACCGTATTTACGAATGCAAGGAACGTTACGATTTTTCTGCTTGCGCTTGGCCTTGGAGAAACGTTCGGCGTGCTTGTTGCGTTCGTGTTTTCCATGTCTCCGTTTCTGACGCCGCTCCTTATCTTGTGGCTGAATGTTGTGACAGACGGAATCCCCGCGATTTTTTTTGCGTTCGAGGGTGCAGATCACAGGGCAATGATCGAGAATCCTCGTTCGCCAAACGACGGACTGGTGTCGGCAGACATTCGGGCCTTTCTGTATTTTTCCTCCGTCATTTTGCTCCTGGTGTTGTGCGGGTTCCTTGTGTTCCTTCGATCATCGTCCATGAATGTGATGGCTATACTCACGATGAGCTACGTGTTTATTGGTGTACTTGGCCTGTGTTTTGTCTTTGTGACGCGTTCGCTCCGAACATCAATCGTGAAGAATATGTTTGCGAAAACACCGCTATGGATTGGGGTGATTGTTGGTGCGGTATTTCTTGTGCTGCCCCTTGCTGTGCCTACGCTTCGGAATTTCTTTGGTCTTGTTGAGCTTTCGGTTCCGATGATTGGTGTGGTGTGCGGCGCGATCGTCCTTGTTCTGCTTCCGCTCGATATCGCAAAGAAACGGTTCGTGCACCGCGCGAGCACGTCACGTTTGGTATCATAAAGCAATATGGATCTCTCCAGCATCCACAATTTTCAAGACGCAGTCGTAACGGTGATGGGTTTGGGCCGATACAAACGGGGGAGTGGTATGGGCGCAACAAAGTGGTTGGTGCGACATGGCGCACAAACGGTCATTACGGACCTGAAGAATGCGGACGAATTGAAGGAATCCGTGACGATTATCATGGATTGGTATCGGCGGTATCGAGAGTTGTATCCAGATCGCACACTCTACCAGCCCGTGTTTGTGCTGGGCGAGCACCGGAAGGACGATTTTTTGAATGTGGATTGCGTAGTGCAGAACCCGGGCGTTCCGAGTGAGTCGGAATATATCGTCGCTGCAAAAGAACAAAATGTTCCGATTGAATCCGATGTAAGTTTGTTCTTCCGCTTCTATCAGCAACCGATTATTGCAGTCACGGGAACAAAGGGGAAAACGACAACAACGTTGTTGCTTGCGGAGATGATGAAACGAAAGGACGAGAAGGCGGTTGTGGCGGGGAATATCAAAGTGTCGCCGCTCGAGCACCTCGACGAGCTCATCGAAGAGCCGAATGCGATTCCGGTGGTACTCGAACTGTCGTCGTGGATACTGGAATCGCTGCCACAAGCATTCGCCGATATCAAACGCGGCCCAGCAATATCGATTCTTACGAATGTGTATCCAGATCATTTGGATCGCTATCCTTCGTTTGAGGCATACACCGCAAGCAAGCGGATTATTTTCGAGCATCAAACGCCGGATCAGTACACGCTGTTGAATGCCGATCACGAATTAGTGAAGAGCATGGCACCTCTCGTCAAAGGAAAGCTGTTCTGGTTCTCGAAAGATCCTCGTGAAGAAAATGGGTGCTACATGAACAATGGCAACGTGGTGTTTCGGAACAATGGCGCAGAGACCATCGTGATTTCGGCCGCTGATGTTGCGCTGAAAGGCAGCCACAACATTGAGAACATTTTGTCTGCAACGTGCGCGGCGATGTTGTCGGATGTTTCTGTTGGCGACATTGCTGATGTGTTACGGCACTTTGAAGGCGTCGTTGATCGGCAGGAAATGGTGCGCGAGATTGATGAGATTACGTACATCAACGACACGGCCGCCACTGGTCCAGACGCGGTGATTGCGGCGCTTCGTCGATTTGGGACGGAGAAGAAGGATATTGTGCTGATTGCTGGAGGTGTGAATAAAAAGCTTGCATATGAGGGCTTGGGGGAGGAAATTGTGAAGGCGTGTAAGGCAGTGTTCCTGTTTCCCGGTGATGCGTCGGATTTGTTGTATGCGGCAATCAAGAGCCGTATTCCGGTAACGATGGTGAAAAGTATGAAAGAAGCGGTGCAGGGTGCTCATACCGCCGCCGTTCGTGGTGATACTGTGCTGCTCTCCCCGGGTGCTGCAAGTTTTAATCTGTTCCGCAACGAATTCGAACGCGGCGAACAGTTCCGGGAGGAAGTACGGAATTTGTAACTTTTTTCAGTCATCCTCGCGTAGGCGGGGATCCAGAGCATTGCTCGCTGGTGGCTCGGATACATTCTTCTGCACTCCGCGCGAATCCCCTACGCTGCACGTCTCACTATCGTTCGACTGCAGCTGAGGGGCGCGTGCTCGTTGGAAGAATGTATCCTCGCCGCTGGCGCTCGCGATGTCATTTCACTCGCTCAATTTGCTTAAGGGTAATCCCGATCGCCCAAGCGCAGCGATCGCTCATCATCTCCCACATGTCTCTCCTCCGCAAAATCAAATCCCTTGTTCCATCGCCAATCGTGGCGCAGTACCATCATGCTCTCGCAGGAATCGCTGAGGTTGTTTATCGTCATCCGTCGGATGAGATGATTGTTGTTGGCGTGACGGGAACGAGTGGAAAGTCCTCAACCGTGAGTTTCTTGGCGCAGATTTTAACAACACTTGGGTATACCGTTGGATACACCTCGACGGCGGGGTTCAACATCGCCGGGAAGGACACAGTGAACGCGATGAAAATGACGATGCCTGGGCGATTCACGTTGCAGCGGCTACTCCGATCGATGGTGGATGCGAAGTGTACCGTGGCGATTGTGGAAACGTCGTCGCAAGGACTGATCCAATATCGGCATGTCGGCGTGAATTACGACGTGGCGTTGTTCACGAAGCTCACCCCAGAACACATTGAGGCGCATGGCGGATTTGAAAACTATAAAAAAGCGAAGGGGATTTTGTTTAAACACCTTACTGCGAGATCGAAGAAGACGGTCGGCGGGAAATTGATTCCAAAGGTGAATGTCGTAAATACCGACGACGAACATGCCGCATATTACGCTTCCTTCCGCGCAGACCGACGCATCGGATTTGGTTTTTCTGGAACGCCAGGCACGGATCAGCTTGTTGCATACGTTGAACATCACGACCGTGAACGTGGTGTGACATTATCGGTGAACGGGGTAGAAACATCGCTTTCGTTGATGGCCGACTTCGAACATAAGAACGCGCTTGCCGCCGTTGCTGGTGCAGTGGCGATTGGTGTTCCGCTGGCCGACGCCATGCGTGCTGCTGCGTTGTTGCATTCTGTTCCTGGCAGATTTGAGAGTATTGAGGCGGGTCAGCCGTTCATGGTTATTGTAGACTTCGCATTCGAACCTTTTGCGTTGCAGGCGTTGTATCGATCGTTGCCACCAGGCCGCACCGGTCGAATCATCGGCGTCCATGGCTCCACGGGCGGTGGACGAGACGCGGCTCGACGCGTGGAAATTGGTCGCCTTGCCGCACAGAATGAGGACATCGTCATCGTCACGAATGAAGATCCGTACGACGAAGATCCACGAGTCATCATCGACGCTGTTGCTGCTGGTGCACGAACACATGGGAAGATCGATGACGAAACGCTTTTTGTGATCGATGATCGGCGCGAGGCGATTGAAAAGGCAATGCACATCGCGCGAACTGGAGATATTGTATTGATTACGGGAAAGGGATCGGAGCCGGTGATGGTCGTTGCGAGTGGAAAGATTCCATGGGACGACCGTGATGAGGCGCGGCGCGCTTTGGCGAAGTCTGGCTATTCCGTCCTATGATCCAGCGAAAGTTTTTTACGCTTGAACCAGACGAGGAATTTCTTGGCGTGATCCGCCCGAGTTTGTGGTTGCTGACTCCGCGGATTCTTTCTGCATTGGTATTGATTGTGTTCCCGTTTGCGTTCTGGTCGTCGCTGCTGTACCTCGGCGTGCTGTTCGGCGGATTGCTCGCGGCGATTTCGCTGGTCATCGGAACAACTCAGCTTCGCGATACGCGCCGGCAGTATTTGGAGAACGGCATTTACATTACCTCTCGTCGCGCGATTGATGTTCATGCGAAACGGAAATCGTTTCATGCCACGGAGCTTTCGTGGAATGTTGTGGAGAAGATTGTTGCGATGCGAAAAGGCTTTTCGTCAATGATCGGCTACGGCCATGTGTGCATTCGCGGTGCAGACGAAGATGGATTTTCATTGATTGTTGGCCCGGTGTGGAAGCCGGATCTCGTTATTGGTGCCCTGCCTAAGGTACAATAGCCGGAGATATGAACGATCGCCCGGTTCGGCATAGGTCGAAGTTTCGTGTCGCGGTGATTCTTCCCGTGGTGTTGTTGTTGCTTGTGGGGTTTGGATTTGGCGAGGAGTATTTGCGGAATCGGGAAATTGAAGATCAAATCGCCCAAATGCAGGCGGAAAACGCAAAGCTCGATGCGGATCGGTTGTCCTCCCTGAAGCTTATTGATACATTGTCCAGTTCGTATTACGTGGAAAGCGAGGCGCGCCAGAGTGGCATGGGGAAAAACGGCGAACAACTGATTATTGTTCAAGACGGGTCGGCGAACACGGACGCTGCAGTCCCTGCGGTATCGCACGACGACGTACCGAACCCGGTACGGTGGTTTGACTATTTCTTTGATCACGAGGCTTTTACTGCACTGCAGAACGTATGACCGTGGTATGGCATCACGAACATCACGTTCATGAGCGTCATGTTGCTCCGGAGCGCTCCCGTATTGTGTGGTGGGCGCTTGGCGCTGTGGTGATTTTGAGCGTGGTTGCGGGCGGTGGATGGTTTTTTTGGAAAGGGTGGCGCAGCGGATCGTTCCCCGCGATTCTTGAGCGTACGTTATTTGTGCCGATTGGATTTGAAGACGGCCACGTGCTGTGGTTCTCGAGTGTTGCCCGACTTGCCCGTGGCATTGCTGCTGCCGACGGACGATCCGCGGTTTCTGAGGCAGACTATGCGCAGGCCATTGATGCCATGGTTCGCCGTCATGCGCTTGAGGATATTGCGTCGGAAGAACACGTGAATGTTTCCAATGCCGATGTATCCGCGGCGGTTGAGTGGACGGACGATATTCGATCGTTTGAGACATTGGCCGGATGGAGCGACGGTGAATACTTGAAATACATTCAGCGTTCATTTGTATTGTCTACCGCGGTGCAGAGTGCGTTGCATACGAGCGAGGTGTATCAAGCGGGAGCGCGTGACCGCATAGCGGACATTCAGGCGAAGCTGACGTTGGGCATTGCGTTTGAAGACGTTGCAAAAGAATATTCTGAGGATCCTGCAACAGCGCAGATTAAAGGAAGCTTTGGCTACGTCTTGCCGTCCGAAGTTGATGCGACATTCGCTCCGGCATTTCTGCTTCCAACGAACACGGTGTCTGATGTGATTGTGACCAGCGACGCCTATTGGTTGCTTCGTATTGAGGACGCGGTGACCGACGATAGCGGTACCCGATACTTGCTGAGGGGGATTGCGATAAAGAAGGGAACTCTCGCCGACATTCTCGATGAACGAACCTCGGGAATTGCTCCAAGTCTTTGGGTGAGATAACGGTGCATTCTTCGCTTTACGGCAAAGAGCGTTCATGATATAAAATTGCCCGCGTGCAGGAGTAGTTCAGTGGTAGAACGTCTGCTTCCCAAGCAGAAGGTCGCGGGTTCGATCCCCGTCTCCTGCTCCAAGAAATCATCACTATTTGGCTCATTTTCGACTCGTGACATCGCAAACTTTTTCAACGTACCGAGAAGTACGTCTCAAAAGCTTTGCTCGTCACTCATCGAAACTGATCACAAATATTGACGATTTCGTCCGCAGAACCTTTCAGAGTCTTTATCGAATCGACAAAGACTGCAAAATGTATTAAGTTTGTTCAGACTTGGAACGTCGCCATTTGAGACCATTTTCGATAAACGAGGAGCAAAGTTCGCGAGGCGTACTTCACGGTACGTTGAGCGAATTTGCGACGCAGTGAGTCGAAAAGAGGCCAAATGGTGCCGTTCCACGTGCCATTTTAGCTCAGCTGGTAGAGCAATGCTTTCGTAAAGCAGAGGTCCCGGGTTCGATTCCCGGAAATGGCTCCAAGAAATCCCCCGATCCTATCGGGGGTTTTTTGTTTCGAGTACAATGAGTGCAGTATGAAAAAAACATCCAAAAAACTTTCTTTTTCTCGCAGGCTCGCGATACTTACCCCTTTGATGCTTCTTGCGGGCATTGCTGCGGTTCGTGCTACGGAGATGCATCGTGCAGAAGTAGCGCATCCGCTTTCGTATGGCGACAATCGGCATGTGGAGAATGTGAAGTGCTCGGGGCAATGTGATGGTCTCATGCTTGTGAGTGATCAGGAACCTGATGTGCAATATTACGACGGAGCAAAAAGCCCAACATGTGCAGAGGCGATGTTGTGGGCAAATGCAAACGGCCGCGAGGACCAGATTGTGTTTGGCGGCTACGAAATGATTGATGGGTATCAAGTGAACCTTCCAACGCAAACATTTGGGCTTGATGTTTTCAGCGGCAAAGACGTTGAATTCACGTTGCCAGATAGCGGCAGCATGTTTACTGCGCACATCAAAGACACCGGTGAATGGAATCTGCTTGATTCTGTGGCATGTGATCAGCTTGCATGTTCAGGATTTACTCGAGTACTCACCGATCGTGATTCTGGAAGAGTTACGCTTTACGATTCTTGCGCATCGTCTTCGGATGACGCGGATATCTATGCTTTGTATCAGGCTCCAGAAGTTCATGGGCCAGATACGGGCGACACCTATCGTGTGAGCATCGGCCTTCGGGCGTTATTGAACACGGGGACAGAGACGGGATGGGTAGAAGACGTGGGATTTGAGCGAATGTACACATCCTCCGAACTCGCTGACGATACTATTCATGTTGTGGCCGATCTTGGTGACACGACATTCGAATTCGATTTGGTGAAAGACGCAGAATAATCGAGCGCAGCGAGCGATTCAACGGGTGGCGCCGAGGGAGGTCCCCGTACGGAGCGCAACGAGCGCCGTAGTACATGATGATCACCGATGAATTCGTGCGCGCGGTGAGCACCGTAACGGGGTCCGAGGCGACAGGACCCGTTGATGAATGAGAGAAGCAGGAGTCTGGATCCCCGCCTGCGCGGGGATGACTGAAGGAGCGATCAACGAAAGGGTTGCACGTGCTATAATTCTCTGCATGATCACGTTCAAAAACGTGACAAAAGAATATCCGCCAAAAACACACGCGCTTGCTGGTGTGAGTTTTCGTATTGAGGCGGGGGAGTTTGTTTCCATTACTGGTCAGAGCGGTTCGGGAAAATCTACGATCGCGAAGCTTATCTTTGCCGAAGAAAAACTCACGAGCGGTCATATTCACATTGGTGACTGGGATATTTCCAACGTTCGACATTCCGACATTCCCATTCTTCGTCGGCAGATTGGCGTGGTGTTTCAAGATTTCAAGCTCCTTCCAAAAAAGACGGCATTCGAGAATGTTGCGTTTGCGTTGGAAGTTGCGGGGGAATCGAACAAGCGCATTCGCGAGGTTGTTCCGCATGTGTTGAAGATCGTTGGCCTTGGTGAAAAGGGTGGGCGCTATCCTCGTCAACTTTCTGGCGGTGAACAGCAGCGCGTGTCGATCGCTCGTGCGCTCGTGCATCGGCCAAAGATTATTGTTGCCGACGAACCAACGGGAAACCTCGACGCGATTACGGCGCGAGAAATTATCGAGCTGTTTACGCGGATTAATGACTTCGGCACCACCATTGTTCTGGTAACGCACGATCGCGACATTGTGAACGGCTTGCACCGTCGTGTCATTACGTTGCGCGATGGCAAAGTGGCATCGGACGCAGAAAAGGGTAAATATCTTCTCGCCTAGCGTATGCGCTCATTCTTTCGCATCATTCGGTTCGCGTTGCAGAGCATGATGCGGAATTTTTGGTTGTCCTTCGTTACGGTGTCGGTATTTGTATTGACGTTGGTGACGATAAACTCCGTGATTATTTTGAACGTGCTTGCAAACGCGTCGGTAAAGAGTGTCGAGGGCCGTGTGCAGGTCACGGTGTACTTCACGTCGGATTCGTCGGAAGGCACGGTGAAGAATGTTCAAGGGTATTTGCTCGGATTGTCGCAAGTGAAGGAAGTATCGTACGTAAAGGCAGAAGAGGCGCTCGCAACATTTCAAATCATTCATCAAAACGATCCGGTGATTCTTGCTGCTTTGGACGAAGTGAATGGCAATCCGTTTGGCCAAGCCCTGAAGATTCGGGCATACAACGCGAGCGATTTTCCGTTTATTCTGGAGGCGCTCGAAACCCCAGAGTACAAGCCGTTTATTAAAGAAAAGAATTACGACAACTACGAATCTGCGCTTAAGGTGCTGAGCGATTTCTCTGAAAAGGTTCGTCTCGGTTTTCTGATCCTCGCGCTGTTCTTTGGCTTCATCGCTGTGCTCATCGTGTTCAACACCATCCGCGTTGCTATTTACGTGCACCGCGAAGAAATCGGTATTATGAAGCTTGTGGGTGCGAATGACTGGTTTGTACGCGGACCATTCCTCTGTGAATCGATCTTTTACGCATTGATCGCTACAGGAATCATGGCCGGCATTATCGCCGCCACGCTTTCGTTTGCGAATCCGTACATCGTCGCCTTCTTCCAGGGTGTGGATGTCGATCTCGTCGCATACTACAGTGCCAATGCTGTTCCACTTTTCGGCGCACAATTCGGTATCCTTGCGTTCCTTGGTCTTGGAACAACAGCATTCGCGATGCGAAGATATCTCAGAGTGTAGGGAAGGAAAGACTTTCAACAACACACCAGCCCGAGAGCTGGTGTTTTTGTGGTTCTGCGTCGCGGTCTCGTTTGCGGTATTTCGAGCGTCTTTTTAGACACTCACCGCTCTGATCCGGTCAGACGGGCTTGGTCTTATGCGGGCAGCCTTTTGGAGGGAATATGATAAGCTATTGTATATGAAATTTTTCCCGATTTTTACTCTCGGCGCGCTGACTTTGACACTCGTCGGAGCTGGTTGCATGAAGTCACTTGAGGCACGAGTCTCTCAATACGAAGATGAACGAAAAGTGTGCGTCGAGGAGAAGCGATCTGCCAGCCCCACCATAACCTTCAACGGTCTGACAAGACCCTGGGATGAAGGGGATGATTTTACAGCGGAGTACAGATGTTCAACCGTTGATCTTGCTAAAAAATATTATCAACAAGATCCGGAGGGAGTCATTGAACTTTGTGTGAGAACTAAGCAGATTGGAATGTACACATACGAAAAAGGTCTAGGCGGATCACTGACGAGTAAAGAGCTTGAACAGCTCCATACCTCGGAAACATTCGCCGATATAACTATGGACTCTCAGGGAAAAGTAACGATCGGCGACACTACCCTTGAAAACTGGCGAGGACTTTGTAAGACCGTAATCGAAGGAGTTATCGAGGGGGATTAAATAACCCGCCAAATGCAAAACCCCCGAGTCTTTCGACTTGGGGGCTTTGCTGGACCAACGCCTGATTGGTCGCTCGAACGGGTACTCGATGGAACATCGAACCGCATCCATGTTCCGTGCGCCGCTGTGCGGCTGGCCAGCTGCGCTGGCCGAACCACAAAAACACCAGCCGTGGGGCTGGTGTTTTTGTGGTTCCGGGACATGGATTCGAACCATGGTTCACGGCTTCAAAGGCCGCTGTCCTGCCGTTAGACGATCCCGGAATGAACGTCCCCGTTTGGTCTATTTTGGGCTCACCGCGTCGCAAATTCGCTCAACGTACCATGAAGTACGCCTCGCGAACTTTGCTCCTTGTTCACCCAAACTAGCCTCAAACGGGAACGTTCATTGTACTAATCCTTATGGGGGTGCACCGAAACTAGCCTAAAATAAAGAAATTCTCCAGGAAGTCGATCGATGCGAAGTGTATCGCAACATGAAAGAATCATCAAAGCGAGAATACATTGTTCGATTATACCTTCAGCTTATATTAGCTAATTTTATTGACAAAAGCGCACTTTTCTGATATAGTTTTCCGTTATTCGTTGCGCATTCTTTTTGCGAAAATCTGTTGAATAAGCTATTCAACCGGTTTTCGTGGAGGGAATTTTTCCTCCGCATCATTCGCGTTCCTGTTTCGTCCCCTACCCCCGAGGTCTGCCATGAATTACGGCACCGCCCGTCTCGTTGAATCTCTCGGTTCCCGGCCCGCCCCGGTTTCCGCTCGTCAGTCCGTCGTCGCCCCGGCTTCCCGCCGGGCCAGCCGGCTCGACGGCGCCATCGTGGTGAACCCGGTGGCTCCGGCGTCGCCGCCGACCTCCAAGCGTCGGTCCGACACAGCCCCCGTCGTCGCCCCGCCCACCCCCAAGGTGGTGCGGATCCCGCGCGACCCCGCCGTTGCAGCCGCCGAAGCCGAGCGGAAGCTCCAGGCCAAGGCCGCCGAAGAAGCGGAGCTCGTGCGCAAGGCTCAGGAGGCCCGCGTGGCCGCCGAAGCCAAGGCTGTCGCCGCCCGCGTTGCGGTCGAACAACAGTTCGCCGCGGAGCGTGTTCGTCGGGCCGAGGCGGCTCGTGTTGCCGAAGCCGAAGCCGAAGCGACGGCTCGGGCCGACCGCGAAGCTGCCGAGCTCGTGCAGCGCCAGCAGCGCGAGCTGCGGGATGCGCGCGACGCGTTCATCGCGGAGGTCCGCCGGGCGCCCGATGCCTTCTTCGTTCAGGCCTGGGGCGGCAAGTACTCCCGGAGCTGGTTCGTGGAGAACATCCCGCGTGGCGATATGGAGTGGGTCGGCAAGACCCAACCCATGTTCGCCGACGTGATGGGCGACTACCGGCGCAAGGAGGCCCTCGCCGTCGCCGATGCCAAGACGGAGTTTGAGACGTTTGTCGAAGGTATCGACCTCGACGTTTTCCCGCACATCTGCCTGGGCCTCAGCTGGGCCCCGCGCCGTACGACCCGCGACGAGCTCATCAACCTGGCTCGCATCGGTACGTCGGCGCGTGAGATTGCTGACATCCGGAGCGCGGTGGCTCAGGCCATCGTGCGTCGCGACCAGGCCCGACGCGCCGCGGAAGCGGAGCTGAAGCGCAAGAAGCTCGACCCGAAGAGCAAGCACTTCGATCTGCGGGCGCATCTCGAGGCCACGGTCGGGAAGTACATCGGAGCCGACAGCCGCCCTCCTCCGAAGGAGGCTGCGGTCAACGCGAAGGCCATCGGAGCAGAAGCTTCGGGTGCGTTCACGATCCAAAGTTCGCTCCTTGCGGAGCGCATCCGACGGCTCGACCCCAAGGTCGTTGCACGGATCCATCGCGATGGGCACCAGTACGGCAAGAACCGTTGGCCGACCATCGAGCGTATGCTCGAGGTCGAGAAGTGTCCGACGTGGGGCGGTCGTGGCGAAGGCGAGAGGACCCGCGAGGGCCTTGAGCGGTTCGTCACCCGGTGCGAGCGGGGATGAGCCGAGCAGAGTGACCGGTGACATCACGGTGACTCACGACGGCGGGCCGGGAACCAATTGGTTTCCCGGCCCGCAGTTCGTTTTTAGAGAATACGGTACAATCGGGTCATGGGGTCATCATGGGGTCAGGTCTTGAATCTATGCATTTTGGAGCTTCGACCACTACAGGTTGTGGTTTAAGAAGCAAAATGCTCATTATCAAGACCTGACCCCAATACAAGCCAATATGTCCAAAGTTGCTGTTGCTCAAGGGAACAATCCGGTGGTTGCGATCCGCGAGGCGATCGAGGATCTCGGTTTGGCATTCGTCGACCTCGTAAAATCCGCGAAGTCGATTTGCGTTGTTTCGACAGCATCGGATGAATCGATTCAGGCCATCATCGATGCGATCGCTTTTCACAGCCGCGTTCCGATTCATGTCTTGAACGCTGACGATGAAAGCGACGCTGTAGAATCAACGATTCCTCGAGGAGACGATGTTCGCATGTCTGTACGCCGACCTCGCTCGATCGTGGACGCCGATGTCGTGATTTCTCTCGTGCCGATGCTCGCGGATCGTAATCGTCGAACTGCGTTGTCGATTGAACAATTTCTTTTTGCCACATGGTACGTTCCAGAACGCCGAACTGTTCGCGGATTTGTGCGGAGCCACGAGCCGTGGTTGGAAGGGGATTTGCGCGATATTGTGCTCGCTGATCTTTACGCACAGCGGCCGATCGATCTCGCGATTGTCGACGGAACCGCAACCGCCGGTATCGTCCTCGCAAGTTTCGATCCCGTCGCCATCGACGCCGTCGCAATGCACATGAATGGAATCGATCCAGAATCTGTCGGCTATCTTACGGCGCTTTCGCAACAAGGGATGGGCGTTTGTGCGTTGTCCAGAATCGATGTTCCCCTGGGATTCATTTCACGCTAGAATACTTCACATCACTCGCCCATTTTGCCCAAGGCGTAACCGCCGATCGCCCAAGCGCAGCGATCGCTCAATACTCCCTATGTCCACCTGTATTTTTCCCGGTCGGTTTCAGCCATTCCACGAAGGCCATTTGCTCGTGGTGCAAGGCATGATGAAAATTCATGGCAATGCCACCATCGCGATTTGCGAAGGGAAGTCTGAGCATGGTTCGGACACGCCGTTTACTGTGGCACAGCGTCACGAGATGATTAGCGCCGCATTGCTCTCTGCCGACATCACCGAAGCAACCATCGTCGACGTTGTTGATAAGCCAGCGGACGAGCAGTGGGTAGATGCGGTGCTTGATGCTGCGGGCCGGCCAACAGAACCGTTGGTGTGGAGTGGACGCGACGAGATTCGGGCGATGTTCGATGCGAAGAAGATTCCTACAAAAAAGATTGTTCCGGTCCCCGGTATCGACGGCGCCGCGATTCGGTCTGCGATCGTGAGCGGGAAGGTGGACGAATGGCGAAAAAAGATTCCTGCTGGCGCACTGGATGTGGTGATGGAAATTGTGAACAAACGGTAAAACAGCGCGGCCCGGGCCTCCTTGCGGAAGTCCGGGCCGTTGCGTCGTGACACTACTGGCGCGTGTAGCACAGCAGCGCGTCATGGAACATCTGGGAGTAGCCCGCGTAGTCCGATGGTTCCGCGGGCAGGGTCTCGATCCCATCGAGGACTCCGTCCGCTCCGGTGTCGATGAACGAGTAGTAGGCGAAGCCGCCACGCGAGCTCACGATGTTGACGGTGACGTACAGCGTCTGACGCCCAGCGGTGTCCACGCTCAAGCCGACCAACGTACTGGCGTTCATCGCGTAGCAGTTCGGAGTGCTGAACGACGTCGTGAAGCCGGGGAAGATGGCACGATGATCGGCGTTCTTCAGTTCGGCGACGGCCTTGCTGACCAGAACTGCGTCGGTCGGTGGATCGAAGGCGCTTGCGGTGAGGGAGAAGAGCAGAATCGAGAGCATCGGGATGCCTCCGTGGGTTGCTTCCATAGTTTGGAAGTCCTCTAATATTAGCAGATTTTCCGACTTTTTGCAAGCCGGAGATTGTAAATGGCCAATAAAACGTACGCGACCCGGGCCTCCTTGCGGAAGTCCGGGCCGTTGCGTCGTGGCGAACAATCAGATCGAGTACGTCGCTACTTCGTGGTGGAAACGATACAGTGAATCATGCCGTCGAAGATTGTCTGGGCGCTGGGGATCGATAGCCGGTGGTCGAGTTGATTCTCATCCACGATGCCGTCGGCGTTCACGTCGCTCACGAAGTAGGGATCGACGGGACCTTTGATTCCGATTCGACCCACTTTGACGGCCACGGTGATGGACGTCACGGTCACTCCCTGCCCGAGCGTCGCTCGCACGACACTCATTCCTCCTCCGCATTGTGGTGGATCGTATTCCCGGATTTCCACCGGGGTGGACTTTCCGTCGAGGCCTTTGATGGCGTCTTCGGAGCGCCCGCCCTTTGCGTCGACAACGGCTACGGCCCTCGCGACGTCCTTGGGCTCGGCGCCCCACGCCAGACCCAGGCCGCAGATACTGACGAACAGGATGACGATGGTGACGAAGATTCGCTGCAGGTTGGCGAACCAGAGCACGAGATTCACGGCGTCTTCGACGACGACGAGAATGAAAGGGGCAGGACCGAACATGGGAACCTCCAAGAAAGATATTCGCAAACTTTTGCCAAAAATTCAATACCGAGCCTTGCGGGCTCGGTATTGAATTGAGTTTTGCGCCTTTTCCATTTGAGGCTAGTTTCGATGAACGAGGAACAAAGATCGCGAGGCGTACTTAACGGTACGTTGAGCGATTTTGTGACGAAGTGAGTCGAAAATAGACCAAATGGGGGAGGCGCACTACATTCCCTTCTTAAACCCTTCGATCGCTTTCAGTACCTCGAGCGGTACTGCAAAGACCACAGTATTCGATGCGTCAGACGAGATGTCGTTGATCGAGTTCAGTGTGCGGAGGTGCAGGGCGCCTGGAGCGGCGGAGAGCATGATTGCGGCCTTGGAAAGGTTTTCTGCAGCAGCGACTTCGCCTTCCGAATTGATGATGACGGCGCGGCGCTCGCGCTCGGCCTCGGCTTGCTTTGCAATAGTGCGCACCATGTCTGGTGGCAAGTTGATGTCCTTCAGCTCAACCGCTGTCACTTCTACGCCCCATCCGCCAGTTGCCGCCTCAACAAGCTGTTCGATTCGCGATGAAATCTGCTGGCGTTGCGAAAGGAGTTCGTCGAGAGTAACTTCACCAACCACGTTTCGCATCGTCGTTTGTGCAAGTTGGAGCACCGCCCAGTGGACGTGCTCAACTTCGATGACGGACTTCTGTGCATCCACGATTTTGTAATAGATGACAGCAGTGATTTTTGCAGAAACGTTGTCCTTTGTAATCGCGTCTTGTGGGGGAACTTCCACCGCTTTCAAACGAAGATCAACTTTGGTCATTGATTGAAAGATCGGGAACACAATCCGCCATCCTGGATTGATCATGCTTGAATAGCGGCCCATGGTGAACTTCACGCCGCGCTCGTACTGGTTGACCTGTCGGAGTGAAATGAGGATAACGATTGCGATGACGATGAGAAAAAAATATGGCATAGAAGGAGTAAAGAGTATGCAATAGTGTTAGTCCGATTGCGGGCAAAGCGCAAGGAGGGTGGCAAGAAATGCCTCGTGTGCCGGTTTCTTCTCAACCACCACGTGATAGATCGACTGAATGAACGGGAGATCTGAGAGCACGATGCCAGGAATGTTCACGATGCACGGAATAGTGTTGAGCGCTTCGCTTCCGCGAACGGGTTTGAGACTCTGGGCGAATCGGATACCTGTGGTGTAATTTGTTGAGTTCGCGCTTTGCGATGTTGCCACAAGATCACCCAGACCTGCAGGGCCGAATGCGGTTTGTGGATTCCCGCCAACGGTCGTAACGAGATGCATCATTTCTTGTGCAGCTTGCGCCACAAGCGCTCCGTGAATATTGCTTCCCATCTTAAGACCGTCGCAAATGCCGAGTCCGAGTGCGTAGATATTCTTGAGCGCGGCCGCGAGCACTGCTCCAGCCAGATCGTCTGTTTGGCAGATGACAAGTGGCGTGCGATTGAAGAGCCCTGCGACTGTTGCTCTCGCCTCGATCGATGTACTTGCAGCGATGCCGATTGCCGGAAGCCCAGAGAGAATTTCTTCTGCAATCATCGGGCCACCTAGAAATACGAATGGATTATGGTTTGGGAGATTTTGCGGGAACAGCGTATCTACGCGATGACAGGTTTCTTTCTCAAATCCCTTGGATGGGCTGACGACGATGGTTTTTGGATTCAGGAATGGATGGACGCTCTGTAATGCAGATCGTGTGGTCCATGTTGGTACGCACACAAAGAGCACATCGCACGTTGGAATGATTGCCTCCAATGGGTGTTGTTCTGGAATGATGTCGCTATTTTTATCCCAACATGTCACCGTGACGTCCTTTTGTGGAAGGAGGAGGTGATGAATGGCTTTTCCAAATTCTCCGTATCCAAGAATCACGACCTGTGTGGTCATATATCGGCAGTATACCGGAATCATGAATCATTGATGAAGCATGGACTGGAATCGATGGTGAAGGCGATTTATACTATTGGTTGGTTCAGAGATATTTTTTATTGATGATTGATCTGTATGGACAAGCAGATGCTCAAGCAACACCTTCCGTCGCTCTTGGTTGGCTTTATTGGTGCGGTGTTGTGCCAGGTGGTGCTCGTTGCGGTGGGGTTGGGGATTCTTTTGCATTCGCCACTGAAAGATTCGCTCGCACAACAGCTGCAGTCTATCGTGGATAAAGCGGTTACCGAAAAGAATCTTACGGATTCTGCGGGGAACCATTCCGACGTGATTGATGTGGTGGATGCCGCGGATCCTGCAGTGGTGTCAATTGTTATCACGAAAGATGTTCCAAAGATGGAACAAATCCTCAATCAAGACGGTCAGAACAGTCCGTTCGGCATGTTTGGTTGGGGTATGCCACAGTATCGACAGAATGGAACGGAAGAAAAAGAGATTGGCGGAGGTAGCGGTTTCATTGTATCCGATGACGGATATATCGTGACGAACGCACATGTCGTCAGCGATAAGGACGCGAAGTACACGGTGCTGTTGAACGACGAGAGCAAACACGACGCAACGGTGGTTGCAGCAGATAGCACGTTGGATGTCGCGGTGCTGAAAATTGATGCGTCCAATCTTTCGTTCCTTGAGTTTGGCGATTCCGACACGGTGAAGGTTGGCCAGTCGGTGGTGGCGATTGGCAATGCGCTCGGGCAGTTCCGTAATACTGTTTCCGTTGGTGTGATTTCTGGACTGTCGCGATCCATTACCGCGGGAAGCAATGGCGGTTCAGAATTGCTGTCAGATGTACTCCAGACGGATGCCGCGATCAATCCGGGGAACTCTGGTGGTCCGTTACTCGACCTTTCCGGCCAGGTTATTGGTGTGAACGTCGCTACAAGTAGCGGGGGAGAGAATATTTCCTTCTCACTTCCAAGTAACACCGTGAAGGCGACGGTTGATTCCATTCGTCAGAACGGTCGCATTGTTCAGCCGTACCTTGGTGTGCGATACGTCATCATCGATGAAGAGTATGCAAAGGCGAACGATCTTTCAGTTACTGATGGTGCGTTAGTGATTCGCGGCAGCGACGGAAAGACCCTCGCAGTGGTTCCAGGATCACCAGCAGACAAGGCGGGCATTGAGGAGAATGACATCATCACCGAAGTCGATGGCGTAAAACTTGATAGCACGCACCAGCTTGCTACAGAGCTCCGTCAAAAGGCGGTCGGCGATACGGTAACACTGAAGATTTTGCACGATGGCGCAGAAAAGACGTTAACAGCTACGCTCGAAGAACGACCAAAGGCCGACTAGCGGTTTCGGGGGAATGGCGTATGCTGGCTGCATATGAAACATCCATTCTCTATCGCGTTAGTGGCAATTCTTGCACTGCTCGGTGTGGCACTTGTCGGCCTGTTGGTGTTCCGCTTGATGAATGGGGCGATTATTCCTCCAGATTGGAGAGATACTGACGACACAACAGACGTTGGCGACGGCACGAATGTTCCAGGCGATACAGACGACACAGCGCAAGCGGCAACGTCTACATCCGGCAACATCACTGTTACGAGTCCAACGGCAGACGAAACGATCGGCTTGCCGCTCGTCACTAAGGGGAAGGCTCGAGTATTTGAGGGCACGTTCAATTATCGGTTGCTCGATGCGAATGAAACGGTGCTCGCAGAAGGCAACGCGATGAGCAACGCTCCTGACGTCGGTGAATTTGGAGCCTTTACCGTGACGACAAGCTACGATGCACCAACCGGTACTTCTGGAACGCTTGAAGTGTTCGACTACAGTGCAAAGGACGGCGCGGTTATCGACCTTGTGACATTCCCAGTGAAGTTTCCAACGATGGAAACAATGATTGTAAAAACATATTGGACGAATATGGAAACGAGCGGATCCTGTAGCTCGGTGACCGCAACAGAACGTCGTGTGGCGAAGTCTGCGGCCGTAGGATACACGGCGCTCACGGAGTTGCTCGCTGGTCCAAATACTCCAGAATCCATGGCGCAGCTCGCGACGAGCATTCCACCGTTCGTCTCCATCAAGAGCCTAACGATCAACGACGGCGTCGCGAAAGTCGAATTCTCGAAATCGCTCGAATCCGGCGGTTCTTGCCGCGTCGCATCGATCCGTGCACAGATCGAATCCACATTGAAACAATTCCCAACGGTCACATCGGTGATCATCAGCACCGAAGGCCGAACCTCAGCTGAATCATTGCAGCCGTAGGGCGAAACGAGACATAAAACAAAAACTCCCCGATTGCTCGGGGAGTTTTTTGAACGATTAGGACTTTCTCATTTTAGACTATTTTCGGTGCGCCAGGAGCAAAGCTTGCGAGGCGTACTTCATGGTACGTTGAGCAAGTTTGCGACGCAGTAAGCCGAAAAAAGTCAAAATGAGGAAGGACTATTTAGAGAAGCGCTTCCTTTGCTGCCTTGCTCACACCGAACTTGAGAACGGTGCGTGCTGGGATCTTGATGGTTGCACCCGTTGCTGGGTTGCGGCCCATGCGTGCTGCGCGGTTCTTCTTCACCATCTTTCCAAGACCTGGGAATGCAACTTCGCCAGCGCGTTTGATTTCTCCGTAGATCATTGCAACGAAGCTATCGTACATTTCTCCAGCTTGCTTCTTGGAAACTCCCCAGCGCTCTGAAAGATCTGCCATGATCTGTGACTTCGTAAGACGTTTCGCTGCCATATCTTTTTCTTAGTGAGTAAAGAGATTACGCGGGAAAGCTTAGCAATCTTTCAGATCTCACGAAAGAAGGTTATTCACAGGGGTATCTGTATTGCATGATTGTCTGCTTTGAACTATGAAGGAGGTAAGAATTTGTTGTATGTCCTTTTTGATCTTTTGGAAACGCGAAAAACGGAGGATTACCTTGCTTGTTGTTGCCGCGAGTTGTACCGCGATGGTGACGGCATTTTTGTGGTTTCGTGCAGTTCCACTTTCAGTTTCTGCTGTGACGCCGCGAGTGAATAGTGCTGTAGATACCGTGCTTGCGGCCCGAAAAGCCACGGTGCTTCAGTATGATGATGTCCCGTTTGGTGATGATCAATCCATCAATGTGCTGGTGCTTGGATTGGATTCGCGCAAAGAGGGAATTGAGCAACATTGTGATTCCATTCACATGGTGTCTGTGAATACGAAAGACTGGACGGTGCTCATGACGAGTGTTCCGCGTGGAACGTATGCATACATTCCACCAGGCACGTATGCCGACAATGAATACTATCTTGCGAACGCGTGTGCATTCGCGGGCCTCGACTACGGCGTGGAGCAAATCGAGCGCATCGTTGGCGTGAAAGCGGACTACGTGGTGACCGCGGGATTTTCTCAAGTGCTCGGAATTTTGCGCACGCTGGAATTACCGACCACCGAGGGTTTGCAATGGCTTCGTGCGCGTCAGAGCTACAAGATTGGCGATCCGCAGCGCAGCGAAAATCAAGCGGTCTTTTTGAAAGATGTTGCACTTAAACTGCTCGGTGGGAATGGCGTTCCGGATGTGATGTTCCACTTGCTGTATTCGTTCGTGGACACTGACATGAGCGAAAGTACAGCAAAGGCGTTGTACGACGGTTTGTTGCTTCATGGCATCGCGAACCGTCCAGACAACATTATGCTCACCATGAAGCCGCATTACGACGTGAAAGAGATTCATTTCGATCCTGAAAATGCGGCGAAGCAAATTGATGATCTTCTCGCGAAGCTTGAGGGCCGATTGTTGCGATTCGATCTTGTTGGCCGAACAATCGCGGATGTTCAGCGCGATTTAGTAGTATATCTTGAAGCGGTGCTTGCGGGATCGGAGGGATCGGTTTCCGACGTGATCGATCAGCAGTTGTGGCTGCAGGTGGAAGATGAGGGTGTGCGTGAATCGCTGCAATATCGGTTCGTAGAAGAATATGCGACGAAGCTGAATGCTACCAGTCACGACGCTGCGGTACAGTTCATTGCGGACTACATTTTGGAACAGCAGACGCTCGGTTCATTGGTATGGGAAGCGAAAGGTCGTGCGTTGTTGGAAACGCTGTTGGCGAAATAAGACGAGTGTGTTAAAGTTTCTTTACGTTCGTGGAGCAGTAGGCACAATGATGCTGCCGTGAAGGAGCACGGAGACGATGTGCCTTTGTGGGATCAACATGGAGGCCGATCCCGCAAGAAAGGAAGGAGGACAAGAGGGATAATGGCGCTCCTACGCAGGAGCAACGCGCTCGCGAAAGGGCGTTTCCGACATGGGGAAAAGGAAGCAAAGGGTGGGTCGGACGCCCCGGGGAGTCCGTCGGGCTTGGTCGAAGGATCATTCATCGGCGGACTCTCCGCATTTCTCCCTGTCGATCTTATGATCGATTTCACGAGAAAACGAATGAGGCTTAGCCGACGCGGCGGCCTCGTTTTCGTTTCGGAGACGACCCAGCGGGTCGTCTCTACGCCTTTGATCTGCCGGTCATCGCACTCGCCAACGTCACTTCATCCGCGTATTCAATATCGGCGCCCATCGGGAGACCGCGGGCAAGGCGGGTCATGGTTTTTCCAAATGTCGAGAGTTGACGCTGCAAATACATGATGGTGGTTTCGCCGTGAACGTCGGCGGAGAATGCTAGGATGAATTCGGCGATTGATGGGGAATTTTTCACGTGGTCGAGTAATGCTTTCACGTTCAGCATCTCTGGCGTGCGGCCGTCGATCGGGTTCAATGTGCCGCCGAGCACAAAATAGCGGCCTTTATATACGCTTGTTGCTTCGATGGTAGAAATATCTCGTGCCTCTGCGACGATACAAAGTTTTGTGGCGTCGCGATTCGGGTCTGCACAAATTTCGCACACGTCTTTTTCAGCAAACGTAAAGCAGGTTTGGCACAGGGTGATGTTGCCGAGATCGACAATCGCGCGGCCAATGCTCGCCAGTTCAAGTTTGCTGAAATGGAGAAGTGCGAACGCATAACGAAGTGCGGTTTTTGGCCCCACTCCCGGAAGGCGGCCGAGTGCTGCCGCAGCATTATGAATGGGAGTAGGGAACCTGCGCATAGAGCGGTCCCCCTCCTTACGAAGGAGGGATTAGGGGAGGTTTACAGTCCGAGATTCTTAAACGCATCCAATCCGCCCATTTCTTTCATTTTCTTCATGAGCTCAACCTGAAGTTTGCTATTCACGTCGTTGAGCGCATCTTTCACTCCAGCCTCAATTTTCGATCGGTCGAGCTCTTCATTAATCTTTACGCCAAGAGTCTCGTGACTTCCGTTCACCGTGATCATCACCTTGCCGCCCATGCCCTGACCAACAATAACGACTTCATCAAGCATCGCCTTCATCTGCTTGCTCTGATCGCGCATGTCTTTGATCTGCTTAATCTTATTGAACATAGAAATGATGGAAAAGAATGAGACGGTGACATCGCGAGCGCCAGTGGCGAGGGTGCACGTTTCGTAACGAGCAGTACTGATGCCCAGCCGTAGTCGAGTGATAGCGAGACGTTACGGCGTAGCGTCATTACGCACAGTGGAGAAACGTGTACCCGAGCCACCAGCGAGCGATAGTCACTGGATCCCCGCCTACGCGGGGATGACTGAAAAGAAACAGGGAATGACGGAATACGATTTCGTACGCTCCGAATGGTACCAATCTTAGTGTTTTGGTGGAAGGCCGTAGCCTTTGGGCGGAATTCCTGGAGGGAGACCGACATTGTTTGACTTTGGTTCGTTTGACTGTCCTTCGTTCTGGGGTGAGGTTTGCATCATTGGCGCGCGATTCTCTAAGTTCTTGAACGACGCATGTGTTGCGTCCCAGAACAGTGGCACCATGCCCGTTGGTCCGTTACGATGTTTTGCGATGTGCACTTCGGCACGTGTTTTTTCTTCTGGTGTCAGTTCTTCCGGTTGGTAGTTTCGATCGGCTGCCTTGCGGTATAAAAACATCACCACGTCGGCGTCCTGCTCGATGCTTCCGGAGTCGCGAAGGTGGGCGAGCTTTGGAATAGCTGGCTTCGTCATTTCCACGGCACGCGACAGCTGTGCGAGTGCGAGCACTGGAACGTTCAGCTCGCGGGCGATCTGCTTTAAACCTCGAGAAATTTCTGCAACTTCTTGCACGCGATTATCCGTTTTCTTTCGGGCTTCCATGAGCTGCAAGTAGTCGATAACAATCATCGATAAACCGTGCTCACTTTGTAATCGACGCGCCTTCGTTCGGATGCTCATGATTGTTGCGATCGGAGAGTCGTCAATAAAGATCGGCGCTTCGGAAAGCTTGCCAAGTGCTTCGCCAATGCGAGGGAAGTCGTCGGCGCTTTCGCTTAATCGGCCGGTACGAAGCTTCCACAGATCGACGTTCGCTTCGGCTGAGATCATACGGTCGACCAACTGCTCCTTGCTCATTTCAAGACTAAAGAATCCCACCGGCTTCCCGGTGCGGAGCGCGACGTTACGAATGATGTCCATGGCAAACGACGTCTTTCCGACGGATGGTCGGGCCGCGAGAATGATGAGATCGGAGTTCTGTAGCCCAGCAAGGAGATTGTCGATACCAAAGAATCCCGTTGCGACACCACGGAGTTTCCCTTTTTCTTTATGAAGCTCGTCGATGCGATCAAACGCCTCGGTGAGCAGTGTGTGCAGTGGTGTAAATGATTGTTTAATGAAGTTTTGAGACACGTTGAAGAGTCTGCGCTCGGCTTCGTCGAGGAGCACGTCAACATCCTGTGATTCGTCGAATCCAAGATCGGTAATATCGCTTGCTGCACGAAGCAGGCGACGGAGCGCCGCTTTCTTGGCAATAATTTCTGCGTGATGTGCAACGTGTGCTGCAGTTGTTGTGACGTTGGTGAGTTCAACCAATGCGGTTCGTCCACCAATTTGCTTAAGTACGCCCTTTTCTTCAAGGCGATTTCCGAGCGTGAGGACGTCGATCGGTTCGTGCCTATCCACGAGTTCGAGCATGATTTCGTAAAGAATCCGATGAGAATCTTTGTAGAAGTCTTCGGATCGCAGTGTATCGCCAATTTTGAGGAGCACTTCCTGATCAAGCAAAAGCGCGCCAAGCAGCGAGCGCTCGGCTTCGAGGTTGTGTGGGGGGATGCGACCAACATCAGACATACGTAGCCACATCTTAACCGACTCCGTGTGTCATCGAAAGCGAAAAACGTGTGTAACGTGTGAAGAAGATGTGCGTGGGGAGGGGATAAGCGGGAATGGTACAATGATGGCGCTATGGATAGTGATTCATCTCGTATTTGGAGCGCCGCGCGGCCACTCATCGGCACCATGATTGGTGTGGGAATTTTGGGCTTGCCGTACGCCATTCTTCAGGTTGGTATCGGTATCGGTATTCTTGAACTCTTTCTTGCTGCGCTCATCAGCTATCTTGTTCTGCGGCTGTACGGTGATCTCGTGATGATCCGGGGAGGAAAGGCACGGTTTATTCAAGTGATTGGTCGCGAACTTGGCCACCTTGGCACAGGCATCGCGGCGTTTGCGTACATTGGAGCGGCGTTTGGCGCATTGCTCGCATATATTATTTTTGGCGGACAGTTTTTACGTGTGGTGACGTTTTCGATGCTCCCGATGACCACGACGGCGGCGAGCGTTCTCTTCTTTACTGTCGCGTCGATCTTCACCGTTGGAGGCGCGCTGTTCGTTGCCCGTACGCAGAAGATTCTCATCCCACTGTTTATTGGTCTTATCGTACTCCTGATGATTGTTGCGGCGCCGCACATGACGACTGCGCATGTTCTCGCATCAACGTCTGGCGATTTCAGTATTCCTCTTGGCGTCATGTTCTTTGCGTTTCACGGTATCTCTGCGGTGCCAGAAATGCGTGACATCCTTGGCCGTCGATCAAACTTGCTACCAAAATCGATCGCACGCGCCACAATTGTCGTCGCGTTGGTGTACGCGGTGTTCTGTATTGGAATCCTTGCCGTGACTGGCTCGGCAACCACGGAGAATGCGATTCTTGGACTCTCGACAATTGGAAAGAGTCTTGTACTTCTTGCGAGCGGTATCGCGCTGCTGACCACGTTCAATGCGTACACGAATGTTGCAACGCAACTCACAAATACATTCTTGTACGACTTACGCATGCGATTTCTTTCCGCATGGTTTTTGACGACGACGATTCCGTTCGTGCTCTTCCTCGCCGGCGCGCAACGCATTTCATCAGTGCTCTCAATCACCGGTGGCGTCCTCGGATCTCTCACCGCAATCATGATGCTTATTGCCTACGAACGCGCTCGAGTAAGCGCCGATCTCCCAAAGAATTCTCTGCAGATTTCGCAGTGGGCGATTGGTTTAACCTTTGTGGTTTTCATCGGCGTGATGGTGACGACGGTGATTGGGTGACAGCTCTCCCTCTTACGAAGGGGGAGTAAGGAGGGGGTCTGACCTTGGATGGATGTGAGCGGAATGCGAAGGCTAGGAGTGCGAGGTAACGCGACAGAAAATGATACCCTGGTTTTTGGGGGTTAAAAAACTGGGCAACGAAATGCGATCTGAGCCTGAATTTGATGAAAAGTCAGATGGATTTTGAAAATGCCAGATCGACGATTGCTGGAGGCGTTATCGTTGATGCTGCAGGTCGTCAGTATCGGTCATGCGTTCCTAAAAGCAACTCGGTTGCGTTTGCAAGGTACCCTCTTTGAAATCGAGTATCCCCACTCTCGCCGCTCATGTTTTGTCGCTGTTGTCGTCCCAACCCATTCAAGGGTTCAGTTCAGATTCAAGATTGATTTCTTTCATTATCCGTGCTATATTTTTTCGTCACGAAGACGTTCGTGATGTGCCAAAACAGTGCGACTCCGACGACGGTCGATGTGGTGGTGGTATGCCGTTTCCCTTCATTCTGTTCTTCATGACGCTTCTGATGGCTGCGGAGGTCTTCCTCTGCTCCATCCTGTATCCAAGCATTGGACATCTCAGTGGCGTCGGCATATCGCGTTCGGGATCCTCGACGCGAGTGCGGCTGGCCTTGTCTATGCTGCCGTTCGGGAGGCGCTCAAGGACGACCGGAACAGGAAGGGGTAGGCGTGACGGAACGCAACGCGCGGGGCGAGGACGAACGGTCCTCCCCGCGCGTTTCTCTTTTTTATCATCTGCGGTATATTTTCTCCTAGTGTGGATATAAATATCTTGAGGGATTTTGTATGATGAAAGAACTCACTGAAGATCATGTAGTAGAATCGTTGTTCAGGGATCGAGAGGATTCTGTCGATCGTGTGCTTCGAAGTCGTTTCGGAGAAGCGTTTGAGCGGTTTTCGATGCGATTAAAGGATCGTCTTCGTTTGCAGGAGCGTTTGCAAAAGAATACGGGAGAAGATGAACAGATGTGTATTGATATTGGCAGAAAGATGAATCTCCTCGATTCTCAGACATTTGAAACAGTTGAGATCGCAACACGGTGGACTGACTTTGGAAAAACTGGACCAGCCGATGCGACACTTGAACAGCAATCCCTTATTGCTCGGATGTACGCGATTGAAAAAACATTTCCCAAACCACCGCATCTTATGTCGTTGCGGGATTTTCTTGAGCTTTCAGCTGACCCAGATATTACCCGGCGCATTCCCGAGCATCTTGAAACGTTGTGGGACATGGGATTGATCGAGTGCAATGTTCGTCAGTTTATTAACCTTCATGCACAGTGGACGATGGATATTATTCGTGACGAACCGGCAATTCCATATGAAGCAAAAGTCTCTGCCGCGTTGCACCATATTTTAGAGGGAAATAATCCGGATGGTTTGGTGGATCTTTCCACGGAGGAGTTGATGATTCCATCGCTGAATCGCCCGATCGGTATGCAGGAGATTCTTACAATTCTTTTAGACAAATATCAGGCGCGACGACGATTTCCTATTCCAGGAACTGAACGACTTCGCACGCATGCAGAACAGATTGAATGGCTGCGAATCTATATGGAAAAGTATGTTGCGTTGAAGCAATATCCATCATGGCTTCGTGAAAAGCTCCACGCATGCATTAATGTTCTTGAGGGCGCAGGACCGTTTTCAGAATTCTTCGCTGCAGATCGTGAAGCGGAGAACGTTGAGGCGGCTCTCGCGGCGAAATAATGTTTTTTTCAACAACATGATCCCTTCTTCCATTCGCATTTTGCACGACGAGCTTCCAGATGCTCCTGGAGTGTATTTGTATTACGACGTGGCGGGGAAGTTGTTGTACATCGGGAAGGCAACAAGTTTGAAAAAGCGTGTGGGGTCGTACTTTACGAAGTCGCACAACAGCCGCATCGCCGATCTTGTCGCCAATATCGCACGTATCGATCACGTCCAAACGCCAACGGTTATTGAGGCGCTTGTGCTCGAATCAAATCAGATCCGCAAGAACCAGCCGCCGTACAATATTTTGAGCCGCGATGATAAAAGTTTTTTGTACCTTTGCATCACGAACGAAGATTTTCCAAAGCCAGTGTTACTTCGTGGTCTCGATCTTGAACGCATGGGAATCCAGCCATTCACAAAATCGCTTTCGCCAGTAGCAAAAAAGAAATTTCTTGCCGTGTTTGGCCCGTACATCAGCAGCCGATCGCTACGTACGGCATTAGATTTGGTGAGGAGATCGATTCCGTGGAGTGTGTGCGAGCCCGGAAAGAAAGCATGTTTCGACGCGCAGATCGGGCGATGCCCTGGTGTGTGTACTGGAGCGATCTCGAAAAAAGAGTATCGAAAGATCATCCGTCAGCTAATCCAATTCTTTGAAGGAAAGAAAACATCCATCGTGAAGCAGATGATGAAGGAAATGAAACGCGCTGCACTCGCGAAAGATTTTGAGCTTGCCGCGGGCTTGCGAAACAAGGTAAACGCACTCGAACACGTGAACGATGTAGCGTTGATTACCCGAGAAGATGACTGGAGTGTTCAGGATGACAACTCTCCCTCCTTACGAAGGAGGGAGTCGGAGGGAGGTGAGTTCATCAACATCCTCGGTCGCGTCGAGGCCTACGACATCGCGAATATCTCCGGTACATCGAATGTCGCATCAATGGTTGTTTTCGAAAACGGTCAACCGAACAAGGCGATGTATCGCAAATTCAAAATCAAAACGTTCAAAGGGGCGAACGATGTTGCGGCAATGGAAGAAGTGTTGCAGAGAAGGTTGAAGAGGGCAAGGGGCAAGGGGCAAGGGGCGGAG
>ERZ1292630.853-Hain-H41-02um-R3-853-length-30882-cov-8_pt1 | contig 30882 bp, 32 predicted proteins | sample MGYA00564408_ERZ1292630 | MGnify/ENA primary metagenome ERZ1292630 (study PRJEB36523, sample SAMEA6512641) | groundwater metagenome | collected 2019-01-08 | study: AquaDiva: Metagenomics assemblies of 32 groundwater samples
TCGTGTTCGACGATCTGATCAAACTCGATGATCGCGGGATGCAAGAGCTGATGAAAGAAGTCAGCAAAGAAGATCTTCCCGTGGCGCTTCGCGGTGCGAGTCCGGACGTCAGAGATAAGTTCCTGAAAAATATGTCGAGCCGCGCCGCCGAAATGTTGAAAGAGGACATGGAGGTGCGAGGACCGGCGAAGGTGACGGAGGTGGAGAAGGCGCAGCAGAATATCCTCAAGGTGTGCCGCAAACTGGAGGAGGAAGGCCGCATTGTGATTGCGGGTGCCGGGGAGGCGTTGGTATAAATGGCCAGCCCCTTGACCATAGAGTCCACCGTGTCTCAGTCCGCACCGCGTCCCGCGTGGCAGCGAGACGTCTCTATCTTAGTCGTCGACGATGAGGTGTCGATCCAAAAGTTGCTGGCTGCGCTGTTACAGTCGGACGGGTACCGCGTCCGCACGGTTGGATCGGCGCGAGAGGCGCTCGTGGCGCTGAAAAACGCTCCAGCCTCGCTCCTGATTACCGATATTAAACTGCCGGACCAGGATGGCATCGGTTTACTCCAGCAGGCCTGTGAGCTCGATAGGCGCATGATCGGTGTGGTGATGACCGGATATGCCAGTATCGACCTCGCCGTCCAAGCCATGAAGGCCGGTGCGGCAGAGTTTCTGCTGAAACCCTTCCAGAACGATGTGGTGCTGTTGACGGTCAAACGGCTGCTCGAGTTGTACCGCCTGCGAGTCGAAAATGCTGTTCTGAAACAGGCGGTGGTTCATGCCGGAGGCGTGCGTCTTCAGAACCTTGCGTTGACCGATTTCGGTACAGGCCATGAGTTCATCGGGACGAGGGGCCCCTCGGATTTCGATCAAGGCATTGCCGAGGGCGAGCGAAGAGCGAGCGCGCGAGACGCAGCCGTCCAGCAACGGGAGCAAATCTTGTTCGCCAATGCCGTCCAGCAACTCGATGAGGTCTGGAGGTCACTCAGTCAGACGATGGAAGCAGATGTGACGGCATTGGCTTTCAGTTTGGCGACACGTATCTTGCGGGAGACCATGGCCGAACGTCAGGATGTTGTGACGGTGCAGCTGAAAGCCGCCTTGGCCACGATCCGCGAATCGGGTGTCGTGACGGTGAGAACCCATCCCTCCGATGTTCCCGCCCTTGAAGCGGCGCGCCCAGAATTGAGCCGCGATCGAGAGCCGGCTTTGGTGCTGCACATTGAAGGCGATGGGTCTCTTTCTCGGGGTAGTTGTGTGGTGCAAACGATGAATCGACTGGTCGATGCCTCGCTGGACACGCAGTTACTGAGGCTCGGCGAGGCCTTACAGAAGCGAGGACGCGGTGGATCTCGTTGATCTGATTGAACGGACGGATCCGCTCGCCGTCTCCGGTCGTGTGGCCCAAGCGGTCGGGATTGTGATCGAGGGATACGGCCCCATGACGTCGGTGGGGGAACTATGCGAAGTCACGCGCGAGGACGGAGAGGGGACCGTGCTTGCTGAGGTTGTCGGGTTTCGCGGCGACCGGGTGCTGCTGATGCCGCTTGGGGAGATGCGGGGGATCGGCCCGGGGAGCCGACTGTTGATGAAAGGGCATTGCGCGTCGGTTCCGGTTGGCCCGCAACTGCTCGGCCGAGTGCTGGATGGGCTTGGCGAGCCACTCGATGGAAAGGGTCCCCTGGTCACTGAGCGTCAATACCCGCTCCATGCGGCACCGCTCAATCCGCTCCAGCGCGCGCGCATTACGAAACCGCTCGACCTCGGTGTCCGGGCGATCAATGCCTGCCTGACTTGTGGTCTGGGTCAAAAGATCGGGATCTTCGCCAGCGCCGGTGTGGGAAAGAGCGTCCTTCTTGGCATGATGAGCCGCTACACCAGAGCCGACGTGAATGTCATTGCGCTGATCGGCGAACGAGGCAGAGAAGTAAACGAATTCCTGGAACGGGACCTGACCCCGGCCGCGCTCCAGCGGTCGGTCGTCATCGTCGCGACGTCGGATCAACCGCCGCTGGTGCGGTTGCGGGGCGCATTGATTGCGACCGCCATTGCGGAATATTTCCGTGACTGCGGAAAACACGTTCTACTCATGATGGATTCGCTGACCCGATTGGCCCACAGCCAGCGTGAAGTGGGGCTCGCCATCGGTGAACCGCCCACCACAAAAGGCTATACGCCGTCGGTCTTTACGTTTCTTCCAAAGCTCCTGGAGCGAGTCGGGACGGGGCCTGGCTCCGGCACGATCACCGGGCTCTATACGGTGCTGATGGATGGTGATGAGCTTGCCGATCCCATTGCAGAAACGGTCCGTTCGATCCTCGATGGGCATATCGTGCTCTCGCGACAATTGGCCGCGCGGAACCACTTCCCCGCGATCGATCTGCTCAACAGCACCAGCCGGGTCATGAAAGACATCGTGGGACGCGAGCACTATTCGGCGGCTCGGTCCATGGTCGAGCTCATGGCCCGCTACCAACAATCGGAAGATCTCATTCTCCTGGGTGCCTATAAGGCCGGGACGAACAACGCGCTCGACAGGGCCGTGTCGGCGCAGGACGGGATCAATGCCTTTCTCTGTCAGGAGATCGAGCAACCGGCCGACCTCGGTGCATCGGTCCAGGATTTACTTGCCCTGGTGAAAAACACGGCATGAAACTCGACGTGGTACGGCGCTATCGTGCACAAGTGGAAGATGTCTTGCGTATGGATCTTCTTCTGGCTCGCCAGAATCTCCAGGATGCTGAAGCCGCGTGTCATACACTCGACGCACAGATGCGGATGACGTCCGAGCGGTATTTCGCCAAAGTCAGTGCAGGGATGGCGCTGGAGGAATTTCTCGAGTGGCAAGTGACGTTTGACGGCGAGGCCATCCTCCTTGCGCAAGCGCGGCAGGTTGAAGACCAGCTTCGTGACGAGTGGCATCAGAAGCAGAACGACTTGCGGGACGCGATGCAGGAGCGTCGGACACTCGATCGGCTGGCTGAACGATTACGCCTGCAGCACCAGGCCTTGCAGCACCAAGTCGAACAAACGCAAATGGATGAGGCTGCGCGTCGCACGAGCGCGATGGGCGGCCCGCACAATCCTCTATGAGCAGGCATACGATGGATCAACGTCGCGATCGCATCACGATCACACGCTCTCGTGCGGAGGAGCATCGCCGCCCTCGCATGGGGTGGGGACAGCAGATCTGGTTTGTCGGCGTTTGGCTTGGTGTGATCATGGCGCTGTGCTGGACGCTGGTCCAGCTCAACTACGCCTCTTCTGGTCAGACGCCGGCCTCTCCTGTTTCTCGAAAGGCCCTTCCAGCTGCCGTTGATCCTGAGGGCTCTGCCTCACGCTCAGGGTCACGGGAAGAGACTAAGACCGCGGGGCCTGAGTCATCACCGGCGCAGCCTGCGCAGGCCCAGGGCCCTGCGCTCAATGTGCCGGAGGAAGTGGTGGCCATGCTCCAACAGCGTCAAGAAGACGTGGAACGTCGTGAGAAGGCCGCTCGGACGGCAGAGGAGCGACTCACGAGTCTCAGGGCTGAACTTGAGCAGATATTAAGCAAAGTTGAGGCCGCAGAACAGCGGCGTCTCCGGCTCAAGGAGCAGCAGGCGAAAGCCGCGGCGGGGCAGAGCGCGGTGCAGAACAAACAAGCGGCCGAGCTGCACAATCAAAAATACGCACAGTTGACCAAGATGTATGAAAGCATGCCCGCCGAGGAAGCAGCGGCACGAATCGAGCGGATGCCGGACCGGAAGGCGCTGGAAATTCTCCGGCTCGTAAAAGGCAAGACGGCCGGATCGATCCTCGCACAAGTCAAAGTCGACCGCGCCGCGAAACTCACCGAACAATTGCTCTCCAACCCCTGACCTATCGTTTCTTCCCTATTCTCCCGGTACTCTTTGCCCTGCCGACCGGCAACATTTTCCTCGGCCGTTCTTCTTGCCTCATCGACAGCATGAAAGTGCACGCCAAACGAGGTTTGCCGTGCCGTTCTCTCTGGCATGAGCCTTGAACTGATCCTCATTCGACGCGATGGATCCATTACCCCTAATGACGATGAGGACATATGGACTTTAACCAACTCAGCCCGCAGATCGGCACAGCACCAGCGAGCGGAGAGCTGCCGGTTTTCAGCGGTGGGAACTCGCTCGGACCTTCCTCTCACGAGAAAGGTTTTTCACACGTCCTGCAGGCCGTCTCGAACAAGGCCGATGCTAGGAGGGAGGCGAAGTCGAATGCCGCTCAAGCTGAAAGCGAGAATCGGTCCTCCCGCACGTCGTCGACGGTTCAGCGCGGCCAGTCACGCAGGACCGACGGCAGCCGAGGGGCGAAACAACGAGCCTCTCAGTCTGAGATCGACAACCGGGCCACCAGGACGACGCCGTCGGTGAATCGACGCCTGTCGCATAAGGCGAACGAAGGCACGGACCCGGACTCTCGTGCTCCTCAATCCGAGACTGCTGACCAGTCCAGCACTATGTCCAACATGTCCGCCGCCCTGGTGCAGGAGCCCTCCTCCAGCACGGACACAGCCGCTCACGCCTCTCAGTCTGAGACCGGTGAGGATCCATCTTTGACCACGTCAGCCGCTAACCCCCTGTTGATCTCTTTCGTCGGAACCACGCTGGTCACGCCGTTGTCCCCGGTCGAGTCCACGCAGGAGGTCGCCGGTTCGGACACATCGATGAGCGATGTCGATGGGCCTTCAGGCTTATCAGAATCGTCGATGATCCAACCGGTCGCGCCATCGGCTGAAGGGGTCGCGAGACCTGTGGCGTCGGCGAACAGGCTCGGAGATCCTGCCGATCAGCATACGACCTCGGCCACAGGGGATACGGCTGCCACTATGTCTCTCCCCACGTCTGAGGCGAAACCAGACTCTGAGAGAACCGATACGGATATACCGGTTGCCGCGCAACCTGATAAGGGGTTGCCGCTCACAGCGCAGCAGAGTCAGAAGGTTGAGAGTATGGACCCCAATCAGGGGCTCCCAATCAAGGAACACCAGGAGAGGGATGTTCCACAGGCTCCGGTTCCATCCGGGCAGGGTGCTGTACTAGGACAAGAGGTTGCTGAGCAGGCCGCCACGGCGACGACTCAGCCGACTCTCCAGCATCATGAGGAGGTCGCAGCAGAGTTCGACCAGGTACCGGTGCAACAGCTGCTGGGGAAGGGGGAGCCGTCGCTTCATCAGAAGCATATACAGGCCGCATCTTCTGAGGCTCAAGCAGCCGCGGTCTTGTCCGGTCGCATGCAGGGTGAGGGGCAGGGCTTCACCTCAGGATCGGACGGAAAGGGGAAGGACGATGGCTTGAAGTGGTTGGCTCATGCCGACCTTCAGTCGGCAGAGATGCCGTCGCGCGTACCAGAGCCATCGACGGTCGAGCCAGTCGACGGAGGACACCAGTATTCGTCGTATCAACAGGGTCAAGGAGGCACTCCGTCGAACGTTCGGCCTGCTGCCACATCGACGGTTCCTGCGCCCGCTCCAACGAGCCCGCTCGGTCCGGATCCTGAGCCAACACCAGTTCCACGCACCCATGCCGTTCAGTTCGACATGGCTCCCGCAGATTTCGGTCAGCTTCGTGTGCGTGTCGTCCTGTCCGACCACACGATCCATACGCATCTATCCACGGATCGCGCCGAGCTCGGTCAGATGCTCACCGGCCAGCAGGAACAATTGAGCACCCAATTGACTGCCGCAGGATTGGACTTAGGGCGTTTCCAGGTTCAGGTCGATCAGGAGCGTACGAACCAGTCCGGGCAGGACTGGCAGTCGCAGGCCCATCACGGCACATCCCAACAGCAACGAGACCCTCGGCAGCAGGATCGGCTTCAGGATGTGCCTGCCCCTCTGCAGAAACGAACCGGCGTACTCAGCTTGTTTGCCTAACACATGATCGAAGGAGACGCATTATGAGTACTGTTAGCGCAGCGACATCGTCCACGGCCACGCTCGCATCCGCAGCCGCACCGGTACCGGCATCGTTGAAACAGCCCGATCTCGGGAAAAACGACTTTCTCAATTTGCTCGTGACACAGTTGAAGAACCAAGACCCATTGAAGCCGATGGACAGCTCGTCTTTTGTGGCGGAGTTGGCTCAGTTTAGCCAATTGGAACAGAGTTCCAATCAATCGGCGCTGCTTGGAAAGGTCCTCGACGCGCAGAACTCGAGTCTGCAGTATTCCTTGTTGCCGTTGATTGGCCGGGATGTGCGTGTCGAGGGCGCGATCATCCAGTTGGGTTCCGCGCCCGCGCCGCTCGACTACAACCTGAGCGAGGATGCGGTATCGGTCCGAGCTTCTATTCTGAATGCGGCTAATCAGACGATCCGGACGCTCGACCTCGGCTCGCAGACAGCCGGGAACCAGCAAGTGATGTGGGACGGACGAGATGGGAACGGCACGCTGATGCCGCCAGGGACCTATACCTATGCGGTTGCGGCTCGCAATAGCCAGAACCAGCCCGTGCCGATCACGGCGACCTCGCGCCTGACGGTCTCCGGTATCCGGGTGGTAGAAGGCCAGCCTAGACTGGCAGCAGGCGATAACACGATCGATCCAAGCGCCGTCATCGAGTTTCGATGAGGCGATAGGAGTAGGGCGGCATTATTTATTGTTACAGCATTGAGAAGGAGGTAGGTCATGGGTCTTTTATCCTCGTTATTCGCCGGTGTCAGCGGTCTCAACGCCAACGGCACCGCCCTATCGGTGATTGGGAACAACATCGCCAATATGCAAACGGTGGGGTTCAAGTCCAGCAAAGCGACCTTCGCCGATCTGATCAGTTCCTCGATATCAGGCGGATCCGGTTCGGTTCAGACCGGAATCGGCGTGGCGTTGACCTCGGTGCAAGGTAACTTCTCACAGGGTTCTTTAGCCACGTCGGCGAACGTTCTCGATATGGCGATCGACGGCAACGGATTCTTCATTGTCCAAGATGCCCAGGGTGGAACCTTCTACAGCCGAGCGGGGACGTTCCGGTTGGACAAGGATAACAACGTCGTCGATCCCAGCGGTTTCAAACTGCGGGGATTTCTGGCCGACACCACCGGGACGATTACCGGATCGATCGGCGATGTGGCCCTTCCCTCCACCACCGCCTCGCCGAATGACACAAACCTGGCGTTCCTCGCCGCCAATTTGAACTCAGCAGCGCCGATCACGGGAGTGCAAGGGAATGTCGTCGGCTCTGCGGCGTCCGCCACCACCAGCGCCGCCGGCAACCTTTCATTTAGTATCAATTTAAACGGCGACGGGGCTCAGACTGTCACCGTGGCTGCCGGCTTGACGGGCGCAGGCTTAGCCACGGCCATTCAGAACGCCGTGCGGGCTCTGACGCCAGCCGATCCGTTCCGCACCGCGGCCTATACGGGTTTCACCGCCTCGGTCAATGCGGCAGGGTTTTTCACGCTTACCTCTGGCCTCGCTGGGGTGACCAATAACAGTACCGCCAGTACTGGAGCGGTCGTCATTGCTGCCAACGGCGCCGATACCCTGGCTGCGAACCTCAATATGCTGGCCGGGACGTCCACGACGGGCACGAACTTCAGTATTGCCGATCCGACGGGGACCTCGAACTTCTCTACGTCTATGACCGTGTACGATTCTCTGGGGAATAGTCACCTCCTCACGACCTACTTCACCAAGGCCGGGAGTAATACCTGGAACTACAATGTGACTGCCAACAGCAACGACGTGGTGACAGCCAACTATGCGTCGGCCAACATCGACGCCACGCTCGGGATCACACGGGTCGGGGCCGGGACCCTCACCTTTGGCACGGATGGTACGCTCGACCGCGAAAGTGTGGCCCGCCGGTTCGATACGGGAACGGCTGCCGGTGCAGTCGGGACGGTGCCGGGACAAATGCAAGTCGATTTCAACGGCGCGACGGCCGATCAGCTGATCACCTATAACTATGGCACCAGCGTGACTACGGAGGGCGGCAACGGACTGGACGGCACGACTCAGTTCGGCTCTCAATCTGCGGTGGTCCAACTGACGCAAGATGGTTATGCGGCCGGTTCCCTCCAGGCCTTCTCGGTCGATGGGAACGGCGTGATCAATGGACGTTTTTCCAACGGTCAGTTGCGAGCGCTGGCCCAAGTGGTATTGGCACGATTTCCCGACCCGCTCGGATTGACCAGAACCGGTAACAATACGTTTGCGGAGTCTGGCAACTCAGGGCAACCGGTCACGGGCGTGCCGGAGAGTGCGGGATTGGGGAAATTGAAGTCCAATACGCTGGAACTGTCCAATGTCGACTTGGGCGAAAGTTTTATCGACATGATCGCGGCCCAACGCGGCTTCCAAGCCAACTCCCGCGTCATCACGACGTCCGACGAGATCCTCCAAGAGCTCGTGAACCTCAAACGGTAGACCTCTGCTGTGGGTGGGGCATGCGCCGCCGCGCGCGTGACCCACCTCACGGTTTCTCTCCTGTCTTCCACAAGACGACACCCTCGCCATGCCTCCGCCTCCGGCCGGCGCCGCGTCAGGATTTTGACATCGTCAATCGCCTGGCAGCTTGGCCTATCCCCCCGTGTGGTTCGTTCGTGCTGTCACGAGGAATCCCCTCATCTGGCGCAGTATTTCTCGCATGGGACGCACGATGCCGTGCGAGTTTCTTGTGGCATACGCATTGCAAACTCCCTCTTCCTGTCACCGTTGGACCAGAGGAGGATCTTATGGCAGATGCAGCAGCCGCCGCCGAAGATGGCAAAGCACCGGTATCGGGCGCGACCGGGATTCCAATGAAAATGGTCATCATCATTGTCGTAGCCACTCTTTTACTCGGCATTGGGGCAGCCTTCGCGATTTTCAAGCTTACGGCCGGAGGGCATGGGGGAGAGGAAGCGAAAACAGAGGCTAACGCCCCGAAAGCGGAGAGCCACGGCGAGGCCGAGCACAAGCCCGCGGCAGCCGAGACGAAACCAGGGTCGGCCAAGGGTGTCAGCCCTGGCGTGATGTTCGATGTGGAGCCCTTCATTGTCAACTTGGCCGATGCGCAAGAAGTTCGATATCTAAAAATGACCGTGAAGCTGGAGCTGGATAGTCAGGAGGCGTCGGTCGAACTGACCGGCCGTATCCCGCAGATACGCGACACGATTCTCGTGCTCTTGACCAGTAAGGACTCTGCGTCGATCAGAACCACACAGGGGAAGTTCCAATTGCGCGATGAAATTACGCAACGAGTCAACAGCCTTCTTTCCACCCCGGCCGTACACACGGTCTATTTCACAGACTTCGTCGTGCAATAGCCACAAGGACGATCCGGCATATGGAAAAAATTCTCTCGCAAGACGAAATCGATGCGCTCCTGAAGGGGGTCGATTCCGGTGCGGTTGAAGCGAAACCGCAGGACGAAGCGGCTGCCGCGACGGGGGCCAAGCAGTTCGATCTGTTCAATCAAGAACGGATTATTCGCGGGCGTATGCCGACGCTCGAGCTGATCAACGATCGCTTCATCCGTCGCCAAGCGATTTCGTGGGGGGCGGCGCTTCATGACACCATCGAATTCGCCGTCGTCGGCACACAGATCACTAAATTCGGCGAATTCCTCAAGAAGGTCCCTATGCCGTCCTCGATGAATGTCTTTCATATGGAGCCGCTTCGCAGCAACGGGCTCTTCGTGATGGATGCTTTTCTGGTCTATCTGATTGTGGATTACTTTTTTGGAGGCAAGGGGCAGACGCACGTTAAGCCGGAAGGTCGCGATTTCACACCCATCCAGTTGCGCGTCATCAAGAAACTGGTCCAGCAAGCCTTCCTCGACCTCGAAAAAGCCTGGGAAGCGCTGATGACGGTGAAGATTCAGCATGTGCGCTCGGAAAGTAACCCCCAATTTGCCATGGTGGTCTCCGCATCCGAGATTGTCGCCGTCGTGACCCTGCAAGTGGTGATCGGCGAAACCGCGCGCGATATGTTTGTCGTCTATCCCTACTCCATGCTCGAGCCCATCAAAGAAAAACTCTATTCCGGCCTGGTCTCCGATCATGTGGAGCAAGACGGAGGGTGGGCGGGCCGGTTTCGAGAGAGACTGCAAGATTGCGCGCTCAATGTCACCGTTCGGCTCGGCACGGTCTCCGTCAAGGTGCAAGACGTTCTCAACTTTACGGCGGGAGACGTCATCGTGCTGGATCAACGGCCCGGCGATCCACTGGATTGTTTTGTCGAGGGATACCTGAAGTTTCAAGGCAGCCCCGGTGTGTTCAAGGGCAACCACGCCTGTCGTGTAGCAAAAGTCATTGCATAAGCGAGCCCTGTCGTTGAGGAGAATTGTCTATGGCTGACACTGACGTCACAAAGTCCCAATCGAGCGTTCCCTCTCCTCCTGCGGCGTCGTTTCCGCCGGTCGACAACGAGGGCGCAGTGCCGGCTCAGAAAAATCTGGATTTCATTCTCGATATTCCCATGCAGGTGACCGTGCAGGTCGGGTCAACCAAGATGGCGATTCGCGAACTGCTGCAGCTCGGACAAGGGTCCGTGGTCGAATTGGAGAAACTTGCCGGCGAAGCCATGGAAGTGCTGGTTAATAACAAACTGGTTGCGCGAGGCGAAGTGGTGGTGGTGAACGAGAAATACGGCATCCGTCTGACCGATGTCATCAGCACGGTCGAGCGGGTTCAGCAACTCGGGTAGGACAAGGGGAGGCAGCAACGGCATGGTCGATTTTTGGGACAGTTTTCTGCGGATGGCGTCCGCCCTCGCCCTTGTCCTGGCTCTTATCGCCGGGCTGGTCGCCCTGGTTCGCCGATTTGCGGGCACGCGTTTGTTTGCGCCTGTGACCGCGCCGATTGTTCAGGTGCTCGGCAGCGGCTATCTCGGCCCGCGCAAAACACTCTCGCTGGTGTCGGTGGCAGGGGAGTTCCTGATCGTCGGTGTGACCTCGACAGACCTGGTCTCGTTCGGGCGGATCACCGATCCTGAGCAGGTCCGTGAATTGCGCTCGAGGGTGTCTGCCGGTACGTCGATGGTCCCTTCTGGACATGCACCGGGTCTTCCCGCCCAGGCTTCTACGGAGATGAAAGGCGGCCATGCCACTGCGTCATGATCGGCTGACGGCACCAGCTCTTTCACCGCGCCGCCGGCATGAGTGCCGGACGCACGTTCTTTTCATCGGGCTGATGTTGTGCCTCTGTCTTGGCTTTGTGCCCGATGCCGTGGGCGGGACCAACCCGTCTGTCACCATCGATTTGGGACAGACCGGCCCGAAGCAAACGGCAGTCGTCATTCAAATCCTCGCACTACTGACGGTGCTCTCGCTTGCGCCGGCGTTCTTTATCATGGTCACGTCCTTTACCAGAATCGTCATCGTGCTCTCATTCCTCCGTCAAGCGTTGGGGACACAGCAAGTGCCCCCGAACCAAGTCCTGATCAGCCTGGCCTTGTTCCTCACGGTCTTCGTCATGGCTCCGGTGGGGCAGACGGCATACAGCCAGGCGGTCGAGCCGCTGCTCGCCGAAAAGATTTCCTATGAGGAGGCCTGGAATAAAGGCATTCAGCCGATTCGCGCCTTCATGCTGAGACAAATCCGCGATAAGGATCTGGAGCTCTTCATCGATCTCAGCAAGATTCCGAAGCCGGAAACGGTCGATCAGGTTCCCATACATGTGGTGATTCCCGCCTTTATTTTGAGCGAATTGCGGGTCTCGTTTCAGATCGGGTTCTTGATCTACATCCCGTTTCTGATCATCGATATGGTAGTGGCCAGCATTCTGATGGCGATGGGCATGATGATGTTGCCGCCGGTCATGATTTCCCTCCCGTTCAAACTCATTCTCTTTGTGCTGGCTGACGGGTGGTATCTGATCGTCGGGTCACTGGTGAAAAGTTTTCAATGAACAGGTTAGAGGCGCGAGGCCAGAGGCTAGTCAGTGTGCGGATCGAGGGTGTTCCCATTGCCTCTAGCCACGAGCCTCGTACCTTGAGCGAGATCCGAGAGGAGCGAGCGAGATGACTCCTGAGATGGTGACAGAGTTAGGGCGGCAGGCGCTAGAGACCACGCTTCTCGTGTCCGCGCCATTCCTGGGCCTCAGTCTGGTCGTTGGACTGGCGGTCAGCGCCCTGCAGGCCATGACGCAGCTGAACGAAGCCACGCTGACATTTGTTCCCAAGGTGCTGACCATATTCGCCGCCATCGTCGTCTTCATGCCCTGGGTGTTGGGCGTGATGACGACGTTCATGACGCAGCTTTTCACCAGTATTCCGAACTACGTGCATTGACGTCGGTCATCGGGAAAACCATGAACGTGACACAACCGCTTCATCTTCTGCTGCCTGAGTTTCAGTCCTTCTTAACCGTGGTCTCCCGTACCGGGGGGATCGTGGCGGCACTTCCGATGTTAACCGGACGCACCGTTCCTCCTCAGGTCAAAGTGGCACTGGTGCTTATGCTGAGTTTGGCGTTGGCGCCGGCCATTCATCTGCCGCCGATTCCACCGGATGCCGCCGCCATGACGGCAGGTCTTGCGAGCGAACTGTTGATCGGCTTCGTGATCGGCATGGCGGTCCGCTTGCTCTTTTCGGCGTTTGAGATCGCCGGAGAAATAGTCGGAACCCAGATGGGGTTTAGCATGGCGCAGCTCTTGAACCCCCTGACATCACAATCCACGCCGATGGTCGGGCAATTGTTTACCGTCATTGCATCGTTGGTGTTTCTCTCGCTGAATGCCCACATGATGGTCGTGGCCGCCATCGTCTCCAGCTACGAGTCCATTCCGCCGTTCGGCGCGAGCCTCTCGCCTGCCGTCGGCGAGGAAGTGCTGCAGCTGTCGCAGCATATGTTTGTGGTTGCGGTGCAACTGGCGGGACCGGTCCTCGTGGCCGTGGTTCTCATCAATATCTTACTGGCCATGTTGGGGCGTGCCGTCACGCAGATCAATGTCTTTGTGCTGAGTTTCCCTCTGACCATTGCCGCCGGGTTACTGGTTTTGGGTTTGGCCATGCCCTTCATGATCTCGTTGCTCGAACGGGAATTCATCGGATTGCATGAGACGATCGAGGGGCTCGTGAGGGCGTTGGGTCATGGCTGAAGATAAAGATAACAAGACAGAACAGGCGAGTGAGAAACGGAAAGCGGATGCCCGTCTGAAGGGCAACATCGTGGTCAGCCGTGATGTGACCACTGCGGCCATGCAGGCTGCAGGGGTGGGGCTTCTGTTTTACCTGGCACGCTCCGGCGTGCAACAGCTGACCGACGTGGTTCGCGTGGGGTTGGCTCGGTCGTTCGATCGAATGATCCAGGAGAGTCTCACGGTCGATCACATTCACTCCTTAGTCGTGCAGGTCGGCATCACTACGCTGTTGCTCATGCTTCCATTCCTTGGCGGCATCGCACTCGCAGGAGCCGGCGCCTCGCTGGCACAGACGGGGTTCGTGTGGAAGGAGTCTTTCCCGTTTGAGATGTCGCGATTGAATCCGATGACGGGTTTTTCGCGTCTTCTGTCGCTCCGGTCTCTCTCGGAATTGATCAAAGCGCTGCTCAAAATTACGATCATCGCGGGCATCGGGGTGTTCGTCCTGCGAGGGGATATCGGACGCCTTCCAGAGCTTGTGCAATATGACGTGTGGGGTCTCCTGAATGTCATGGGCTGGCTGACGCTGAAGGTCGCCGTCTCAGTCACCGGCGCGTTCGTCGTCGTCGCGGGAGCGGACTATTTCTATCAGCGGTTTGAGTGGGAACGATCACTCCGCATGTCCCATGCCGAGCTGAAGGAAGAGCATCGCAGTTCGGAAGGCGACCCCCAGATCAAGAGCCGGGTGCGGAGCATGCAGCGGGAGATGATGAAGAAACGCATGATGGCGGCGGTGCCGACGGCGGATGTCGTCGTGACCAACCCGACCCATTTGGCCGTCGCACTCAAATACGACACCGAGCGCCAAGGCGCCCCCATCGTGGTCGCCAAGGGCGCCGGCCATGTGGCGGAACGGATTCGTGAGATCGCCAGGCAGCATGGCGTGTCGGTGATCGAGAATAAGTTTGTCGCCCGCACGCTCTATAAGCTTGTGGAAGTCGGCAAGGAGATTCCATCCGATCTCTATCGGGCGGTGGCAGAAATTCTGGCATTTGTCTATCGCGCAAGGGGTTTCACGCCGAAACAGGCGCCCCGGTAAGGTGTAAATATTATGGCTGTTCAGACGCAGACACAGGCAACGACTCCGATCCTCTCGCCGCAGTCGATCATCAAACACCCGGACATTATGTTGTCGCTGGGCGTGGTGTCGGTCATCATGGTCATGCTCCTGCCGTTGCCCAGGTTTCTTCTGGATCTGCTCCTGGCCTTCAACATTACGGTGTCGGTCATCATCTTGCTCGTGGGATTGCAAGTGCGGCGGCCCATCGAATTCTCGGCCTTTCCGTCCATCCTATTGATGGTCACCCTACTGCGCCTGTCCCTCAATATCGCATCGACACGCCTCATTCTGCTGCACGGCAACGAAGGAGCCGGAGCGGCGGGGGAGGTGATTCGGGCGTTCGGGAACTTCGTCGTCGGGGGAAATTACACGGTCGGTCTTGTGATCTTCGCAATCCTGGTCATCATCAACTTTGTCGTCGTGACGAAAGGCGCCGGCCGCGTGGCCGAAGTAGCGGCCCGGTTTACCTTGGACGCGATGCCGGGTAAGCAGATGAGTATCGATGCCGATCTGAATGCCGGTTTGATCAACGAGACGGAAGCGAGGCGGCGTCGCCGTGAGATCGCAGAGGAAGCCGATTTCTACGGCTCTATGGACGGCGCCAGCAAGTTCGTCCGTGGCGACGCCACAGCGGCGGTCATCATCGTGTTCGTCAACATTGTCGGCGGATTGGCGATCGGTATCCTGCAGCAGGGCATGAGTCCCGGCCTGGCCGCGCAAACCTATACGCTCTTGACGGTGGGAGAAGGTCTTGTCGCACAAATTCCCGCGCTGATCGTCTCGACCGCGGCGGGTATCATTGTGACTCGTGCCGCCTCCGACGGCGACCTCGGGTTCGATATTATGCGGCAAATATTGGTGTCGCCGAAGGCCGTTGGGACCGCAGCGGGGATTTTGTTGGCGCTTGGACTTATCCCCGGCCTGCCCCATCTGGCGTTCCTTGGTCTGGGCGGCGCCGCCGCCTATTTGGCCTATCGGTTGTCCCATCAGAATGACCAGGCGGCGCCGGCGACGCCGGCTCCTGCTACGGTCGCCAAAGCGGAAGACGCGGCGTCTCACGTCGCGCCTCTCGATTTGATGGAAGTCCAGGTCGGCTACGGCCTGATCGGCTTGGTCGAAGGCACGCATGGGACTGCGCTCCTGGAGCGTATCAAAGGCCTGCGTAAACAGTTCGCAGAGACGATGGGCTTTCTCCTGCCGCCGATCCATATCCGCGATAATCTACAACTCCGCCCCAACGAGTATGCCGTCATGCTCAAGGGGGTGGAACTCTCGAAGTCCGAGGTGCTGCCGTCGCACGTGCTGGCGATTGACCCAGGGACGGCTCAGCGTGGTGTGATCCAGGGTGTGGCGACGAAGGAACCGGCCTTTGGGTTGCCCGCATTATGGGTGCCGGAGTCAGCGCGTGAGCAAGCGCAAATGGCCGGCTATACCGTCGTCGATGCCAGCTCGGCCATCGCCACCCATTTATCCGAGATCATCAAGCGTCACGGGCATGAATTGCTGGGGCGCCAGGAGGTGCAGGCGTTGCTGGATGAGACTGCCAAAGTGCATCCCAGATTGGTCGAGGAGTTGATTCCCACGTTACTGCCGTTGGGGGCGGTGGTGCGCATCCTGGGGAACCTGCTGCGTGAAGGCATTCCGATCCGCGATCTTCGCTCCATCCTTGAAGCGATCGCCGATCATGCCACGGGGACGAAAGATCCCGAATTACTCACGGAAATAGCGCGGCAAGCGTTGTCACGGACAATCACGCGCCAGCATCAAGCTCCGGACGGCACGTTGCCCGTGATCACGTTGGATCCGCGGCTGGATCGGTCGTTGAGCGAGCAGGTTGCAGCGCTGCCGCAAGGGGGCATGCTGAATTTGGACCCCGGCACCTCCCAGAGGTTATTGACGGCCTTGAAACAGGCGGCGGAACGAGTCGCGGCGCGGGGCCAGCAGCCGGTCGTGCTCTGTTCCTCGTCGTTGCGCCGGCATATCCGCCGTTTGACCGATCGGATCCTTCGTACGGTGCCGGTGCTGGGCCTCAATGAAATCGATGCGATGGTCCAGCTTCAATCGCTGGATACGATCAGGCTGGATGTTGAACTCCCACGACTGTGAGGTGAGCCATGAAGATTAAACTGTTTCATGCCGAAACTATGCACGAGGCCATCCGTGACATTAAGGCAGAGCTGGGGCCGGATGCCGTCATCCTGTCCACTAAGCGCGTGCGTCAGGGGAGCTTACCCTTCGGCCTATTCGGCCGACCGCTTCTGGAAGTGACCGCGGCGACCGATCGTGATACGAAGGAGTTTGCTCCCATCCCTCAGCCGACCACGCCTGCGGTCCGGCAGGATGCACGGACGGCTACGCCTGCGCCTGCGCAGGAGCCCTTTCCTGTGTTTCAGGATACCCTGAGCGCATTGCTCCGTACCTCAGACACGACCGCGTCTCGCGCCAGGCACGCATCCATGTCGGCACCGGTGGCACCTCCGCAATCGCGCTCCCTGTCGACGGAACGCGTGCATTGTCTGAAAAACGAACTCCGCGATCTGCATCAGCGCCTGACCTCTTCCTTGCCCGATGACGTGCCGACTGCCGGCGCAGCCTTTCCCGCACCGATCGCACGGGCTTGCCGTCAGTTGATGGCCCAAGGACTGCGCCCCTCCAGCGCCGAGAGTCTCTGTCTTGCGCTTCGACGCCGGCTCGCGTCGAAGACGGTCCCGTCAGATGGCGAGATTCAGGAGATGCTGCATCGTCTCCTCGTTGAACCCATTCGGGTCAGCGGGCCCCTTCTGAATGCCGGGGACGATTACAACGTCGCCATGTTTGTCGGGCCGAGTGGGGTCGGCAAGACCACGGCGATCGTGAAGCTCGCGGCCCATTACCGCCTGGAGGAGCACAAATCAGTCGTGCTGATTACCCTTGATAGCTGCCGCATGGCGGCGGTCGAACACCTCCGCACCTATGCGAATGTCCTGGGAATTACGCTCGAAACTGCACAGACCACGACTGACGTGATCGACGGCATACGCCGTCATCGCGGGGCCAATCTCATTCTGATCGATACGCCGGGGTTTGGCACGAATGAAACAGCACGGCTCAACAATCTTGGTGGGCTCAAAGAATCGTATGGCCCGATCGAGACGCATCTGGTTTTATCCGCGAACACGCGCATGCAGGATCTCCGTCGCACGGTGGCGCGGTATGACGTCTGTGCGCCGTCCCGCCTGCTTTTTACCAAGCTGGACGAGACGGAGGAATACGGAAATCTCTTCGAACTGGCTCACCAGACGACCTTGCCTCTGTCGTATTGGGGGATTGGTCAGCAGGTACCGGAAGATCTCGAGCTGGCGCAACCGGGACGGTTGGCCGATCTGTTGCTCGAACGTGGCTCTGTCCGTTTCCCATCACCAGGCCTCTCGTCACCCCCCGGATGCGACACCCTCGCGTCCGTCGGCGGCACGACGCCACAACACGCGCAGTAGGGAGGCTCCCGCATGAAGAACATGCTCGATACACAAGAGGCAACGATGCCGCTCATCGGTCGTGACAGCTCGTACACCCATGTGATTACGGTCACCAGCGGAAAGGGCGGGGTGGGGAAAACCAATGTGGTCGCCAATCTTGCCGTGGCGTTGTCGCGAGCCGGCAAAGAGGTGCTGGTCCTGGATGCGGATTTGGGATTGGGCAATATCGATGTGCTCTTGGGGCTGGTGCCCCGGTATACGCTGGAACACGTGCTGTCCGGCTCTCACCACTTGTCCGACATTGTCATCCAAGGCCCGGCCGGCATCCACGTGCTGCCGGCAAGCTCCGGCCTGCCGCAACTTACGTCCTTAAGCGACTCGCAGCAGCTCCTGCTGCAAAGTGAGCTGGAGGACGTGGCGAAAACGGTGGACGTGCTGTTGATCGACACCGGAGCCGGCATCTCTCCTAATGTGACCTATTTCGCGTCCGCGGCCCAGGAGACGGTCGTCGTGATTTCGCCGGAACCGACGTCTCTGACCGACGCCTATGCGTTGATAAAAGTGCTCTGCCGGCAGCATCGTGAACGCCGATTTAAAGTGTTGGTCAATATGGTGAAAAGTCAACGTGACGCGACGCAGACATTCCGCAAGCTCGATGCGGCAGCGTATCGTTTTTTGAATATCAACCTGGAGTATCTGGGCTATATCCCGTTCGATGATTACCTGCCGATGGCCGTCCTTCAGCAGAAGGCGGTGACAGAGTGCTTTCCCGCTTCGCCCTCCAGTCGAGCGTTTGTCCAATTGGCGGGGCAGATCGCAGAATGGCCCGTTCCTCAACTCCCGAAGAGTACCGTGCAGTTCCTGTGGCGCCAATTGATCCACACGTCCTAGAAGGACTCCCATGTTGATACGAACACAGAAAGCATACTGATTATGAACAATATTGCGACACAACCAAGCCGAGCGGTAGGCCCCGCACTCGAAGTGCAACGCGAACGGATCATTAAAGAGTTCGCGCATGTTGTGAAGGCGATGGCCCATCGTCTTGCCTTTCGCCTGCCGGCCTATATGGACGCAGAAGACCTCGTCTCGGTCGGCGTCATTGGATTGATGGATGCGATGGATAAGTACGATCCCACTCGGGAAGCCAAGTTTAAAACCTATGCGGAGTTTCGCATCCGTGGCGCCATGCTGGATGAAATTCGTTCCATGGACTGGATCCCTCGTTCAGTTCACGAGCGCGTCTCGTTGTTGCAACGCACGCATACCGAACTCATGAACAGACTCGGCCGACCTCCGACAGATGAGGAAGTCGCAGCAGAATTGAAGATGTCTCAAGCCGAACTCGACGAATTCCTTTCGCGTGCGCGCGGGGCTATCCTGGTCAGCTTGGACGATATTCAGGTCAATGAACCGGACGGGCAGAAGATTCTCACCATGCTCGCCGATACGCACCAGCCCGACCCGCTCGCGACCATACTCGGTGAGCGGGAGCGCACGACGGTGACCAATGCGATTCAGCAATTGCCCGAGAAGGAGCGTCTCGTGCTCACCCTCTACTACTATGAAGAACTCACGATGAAGGAAATCGGCCGCATTTTGAAAGTCACAGAATCTCGTGTGTGTCAGATCCATACCAAAGCGGTCTTGCATCTCAAGGGGAACCTTCACGTGCTGCGATGAGTACGCATCTCCCTCTCTCCCGGGCTGGCCGCACGGATATTCCTGCCGTGACGGTGGTGCGGGAGAGCCGTCGCGTTCGTTCGATGCCGCTGCTGCTCGTTGCTCCGTGTTCCTCGATCCTCAAGTCCTTCCTGCCATAAACCGAAACAGTCAGTGGCTAATCCCCCATTGACACGTTCTCGGAATTCATGACGATTCACATGATGCACGTGCCTGCGTACCGTGAACGGCTTTTTCTTCCTTCGAATGCCATGTCGGCAGGTGAGGGAGGGGCGTGATGGCCATGTCTCCTATGCTGGGCCTGATCGGGCTCTGTCTGCTTAGTCTCCTGATCCTGGGAGGACTGTGGCTCAAGGGCCGGTATCGTACGGATGGATTCCGGCGGAGCCTGTCCAAGGAAAGCCTTCCCGTGATGGCAGCCTATGATTACGTGACGGGTTTACCCACCAGCCGATTGTTCGGGACCTTACTCGAGCAAGCGGTCGGTCGCGCAGCCAAAACCGGTCGACCCCTCGCGCTGCTCGTGGTGGAGCTGGAACATTTCAGGATGGTGGCAGAGAGTCAAGGCCAGGCGAATGGTAACGTCCTCGTGCGCGTCCAGGCAGCCAGGGTGAAGGGCGTCTTGCGCTCGACGGACACGGTCGCGCGGCTGACGCAGGACCAATTCGCTATGATTGCCGACAATCTCACCTCCTATGAGGAGGTCACCGCCATTGTGGAGAAATTGCAGGCCACGGTGGGGCTTCCTCTCACCTTGGATGGCCATGAGCTGTTCCTGACGTGCCGTATCGGCGTCGCACGTTACCCGGAGGATGCCACGGAATCTGAGGGGTTGCTCAAACAGGCTTTGCAAGCAGTGAAGACGGCGAAGGCTGAGGGGCAGGCTGTTCAATTTGCCTCGTCCGCCGCCTCTTCAGCCTCCCATGAATCAATGCCCGTGGCGTCCTCGTTCGCCGATCTCCTCCCGTAACGCACCCGATTCATGTGTATGCGCGTGTCTGCTGTACACGCGGAGGCCTCGCTGAAACGAGCAGGGCGAGACTTCGAGGTCGGAGGTGTGAGGTTTCAGGAACTTCGAACCCTGTACGTCGAACTGCTGGTCACGCATGACGCGGTTCTCCTGCCCAGCTTGCGCGTTCCGTCGTTTCCGCTTGTCGTGCCGTTCTTGCCGCTTCCGACCCGCGAGATATTTCCTACTCCGGCAACTTCTTCCTAGTCCTCTGGTTCCCTCCCGCATGCTGTTCCCGATGACCGTTGAGCTTGTATCCGCAGTCCAGGCTCCATTGCCTTGTATGTACTGCATCTTGATGAGCCGTCTCCCTTCCACTGTGGGCGGCAGATTGGTGGCATGCATGTTGCGATATGGCTTGGCGTAATTGCCACGCAAGGAGCGACACACATGAATCGAGCGATCTATCCCATTCTTTCCGGCGCAGTGGCGCAAGAACGCCAGATGCAGGTGTTCGCCAATAATATGGCGAACGTCAATACTGCCGGATTCAAACAGGACGACCAGGCATTTACCTCCGTCATGGCCCGTGCCCAGGTGACCGGGTCGGCGCTGGCGAATCCGGTCGGGTTCGGTCAGCAGATCGGCGTGCGACCGGCCGGGTCTGCCGAACGGGTGTTCGTGTCTCCCCATACCATGCATACGTCGTTCGAGCCTGGCCGGATCAGAATCACCGGAAACCCCCTCGACATGGCCATTACAGGACGTGGGTTTTTCGAGGTGAAGACGCCTCAAGGGCTTCGCTATACCAGGAGCGGGATGCTCTCGCTCGATGGGCAAGGCCGGCTGGTGACCAATCTCGGGCATCCCGTGATGGGTACGAGGGGAGAGATCAAGCTTCCCTCAGGCACCGTGCAGGTGACCAAGGAGGGGGCGATCCACGTCGACGGAAAACCGGTGGCGACGATCAAGGTCATGGAGTTTCCAGACGACCGCATGCCGCAGAAAAGCCTCGAAGGCCTACTGGCTGCAGATAACGGGAAAGTGATGAAGAACCCGGACATTCAAGGTGGGCATATCGAGGAGTCGAACGTCAATTCGATCGGCGAGATGGTCAAGATGATCCAGGGCATGCGGAACTATGAGTCGAGCCAAAAGCTAATTCAGACCATAGACCGGATGGCGGAAGTCGCCATTCAAGACGTCGGGAAGGTGCTGTAAACCAAAGGGCTAGAGGTTATGGGCGAGAGGCGAGAGATCGAAACGATGCTATTGATAGCCCCTCGCCTATTACCCCGTGCCTCGTGTCCAACTGACCGGAGGGAAGTATGATTCGAGCCATGTGGACGGCGGCCACCGGAATGACCGCCCAGCAGCTCAACGTTGACACCATCGCCCACAACTTGGCGAACGTCAATACCAACGCGTTCAAGCGAAGCCGGGCAGAGTTTTCCGACCTGATGTACCAAGCGACTCGACTCCCCGGAACGAACGCGTCGAACATCGGGGTCTTCCCTGTCGGTATCCAGGTCGGCGGAGGGGTTCGTCCCGTCACGGTGGCGAAAGAGTGGGTTCAGGGCAACATGCGTCAGACCGGCAACGAGCTGGACCTTGCGATCGATGGAGCGGGATTTTTCCAAGTCCAGCGCTCAGACGGCACGATCATGTATACCCGCAACGGTTCGTTCAAGCGGGACAACGTCGGGAACCTGGTGACGGGAGACGGAGATCTGCTCAACCCGGTGATCACCATTCCCTCCGGCGTGCTCAAGCTCGACATCGGCCAGGACGGGACCGTGTCTGTCCAGTTGCCCGGCGTGACGCAGGCCTCGCAGATCGGTCAGATTCAGCTGACCAAGTTTGATAACCCGTCGGGACTCGTGGCGATGGGGAACAATCTGTTTCTCGACAGTTTCGCGTCCGGTCCTCCGCTTCAAGGGACGGGAGGATTCTCAACGGGATTTGGAACCGTGCAGCAGGGGTTTCTGGAAAGTTCGAACGTCAACCTGGCGGAAGAAATGGTCAACATGATCATCGCCCAACGCAGTTATGAGATTAATTCGAAGACCATTCAGGCGTCGGACGAAATGATGTCCATCGCGAACAATCTCAGACGGTAAGTAGATTGCCTGTAACGGACAGAGGAGCCTCCGTATGACACTACGATATCTGTGTATACCATTCATGCTGCTGACAGGCATCCTCGCCGGCCCCTGTCCAGCGAGCGCCGTCTCTGTCGATCGTGTCCCCGCAACGGTGCGTGTGGCGCAGGGGCCTGAACTCCGCTCCATCAAGCTGGTCCCTGCTCTCGCCCCAGCGGTTCACCAGTTGCATCCCGACGATATTCAGCGGAGCATCCTGCGTTTCCTCGAACAGGAGATGGCGGGGCAGGTGCGCGCGGTCCATGCCACGATGGTGGATCCACAAGAATCGATCCAGGTGCCGCCCGGCAGCATGGGACTGACGATTGCCCCGCACGGACTTGACGAGGGCCTCGGACGTCGGACGTTTCATGTCCAGATCAATGCGAACGGCAGGCCGTGGCAGACAATCGATGCCACCGCCGATATCGGTGCCTCCGTCGATGCCGTCGTGCCGATCAGGGTCATCAAAGCAGACGATCTAATCGAAGCGGAAGACCTCACGCTTCAGCGCGTCAAACTGAGAGAGTTGAATCATCAGTTGGCGACCAACCTGAACGATGTCATCGGGAAAAGTGCGGCGCGTGTATTGCAAGCTAATATGCCGATTCGTCTGGCGATGATCAAGAAGCCCTATGCCGTTCATAAAGGAGATCGCGTGGCGATTGAGGCAAGACACGGGGGGCTCTCCATTCAGGCGGCTGGCGTGACCAAGTCGAGTGGAGAGCTAGGCCAGTCCATTACGGTGGCCAACCTTGATTCTGGCAAAGAATTGCGCGCGAAGATCGTCGCGCCGGGAGTCGTGCGCGTTGAGTACTAATCGCCGTCATAGGTCTGTCCGGCTGGCCATTGCGCTGAGTATGCTGAGCGTCGCGTGCGTCAATGCCGGCTGCTATTTGCATGGCTCACCCGATGTGTCAAAGAAACTGACGGTCCCTCCCTTGCCGCCTCCCAAAACCCTTGGCTCGCTCTGGCAAGAAGAGAATGGGCGTGCCTACTTGTATGAGGACCTGCGGGCCATGAGAGTCGGCGATATTCTGACGATCAAGATTGTCGAAAAGCATGCGGGGTCTAAGTCGGCCGACACGAAGGCGGAGCGGGAATCAACCTTGAACAATTCGTTAAGCGGCACCGGTATCGGGTACATCGGTATCCCCGGAGTCCGGCTCGGCGGTGAGACGATGCGGGGGCTGGGGGTCGATGCCAGCGCCAAGAGTAAGTTCGGCGGTAAAGGCGCCACGAGCCGTGCCGATACGCTGACCGGGACGATTTCCACGATTGTGACCGAGGTGCTGCCGAACGGGGATCTGCGAATTGAAGGCAAGAGGGAAGTCACCGTCAATAGCGAGACACAGTTGATGACGATCAGCGGTATCGTCCGGCGCGTGGACGTCGATACCAAGAACACGGTGTTGTCGAGCGCCATTGCCGACGCGAAAATCGAATACTCCGGCTTGGGCGTTGTGGATGACGTGCAACGGCCCGGATGGCTGGTTCGGGTGCTTGACTGGGTCTATCCCTTCTGATGTCAAGGAGACAGGAAGCATGAAACGCACCATGAGACGGAGGGCAGGCATCCCCTGGGAGCAGTGGCGCCGCATGGTCGTGCTGCAATCCTTGCAAATGATGGTCATGAGCGGGGTCGTCCGTCGGGCGGATCTCGATCCTCCGCTGGTTTGCCGCCATCTCGCGCAGGGTGGACCTGAGGGGCCGGACGGAGGCGAGCCCTCTGCAAGCAGCGTGGCGGAGCCAGGTTGGTTTGCCAGAATGTTTTTCAGTCGGGAGTACCTCCTGCGCCACCACCATTGACCATGAACACTTTACAGGACACCACCACTATGACCATTGCGAAGCGTTGTATCGGTGCCTCACTGCTCGTTGTGATGCTTGGAGCGACACCGGCGTGGGCCGTTCGGATCAAAGACGTCGGCTCCTTCGAAGGCGTCCGGGAGAACCAGTTGATCGGCTACGGGCTCGTCGTCGGCCTGGATCGCACCGGCGATCAAGTCATCGGCGGACAGTTCACGATCCAAGCCATGATGTCGATGTTGAATAAGATGGGTGTGAACCTCGTGATCGATCCGATCCAACTGCTGACGCGCAATATCGCCTCGGTGATGGTGACGGCCAAATTACCGCCCTTCGCCAAGCCGGGGTTGACGATCGACGTCCTGGTTTCCTCGATGGCCAATGCGAAGAGCCTGCAAGGCGGCACCTTGCTGCTTACTCCTCTGAAAGCGGCGAACCAGCAAGTCTATGCCGTGGCGCAAGGACCGGTTTCAATCGGGGGGTTCTTGGGAGGAACGGGTGGCGCGGGCGGTTCCACTGTGACCAAGAATCATCAGTCGGCTGGTACGGTGCCGGGCGGGGCCATCATCGAAAAGGAGGTGGCCATTGACGTGGAATCGTGGGAAACCGTGTCAGTGCTCCTGCGCCAGCCGGATTTCACGACAGCGATCAGAACGACCGAAGCCATCGACGGCGCCTTTGGGAAGGGGAGTGCGACCGCCGTCAATGCAGGGCTGGTTCGGGCAACCATTCCCGCAAATTTTCGTGGCCGAGTCGTAGAGTACATCGCGACCATCGAAGGGTTGGATGTCGCCGTCGATTTAGCGGCGAGAGTGGTGGTGAATGAACGGACCGGCACCGTGGTCCTCGGAGAACATGTGCGTATCTCCACCTGTGCCATTTCCCATGGCAACCTCACGATCTCGGTCAAGAATACGCTCAATGTGTCGCAGCCTCCCGCTCCGTTGATTGGGTCCACCGGTGGACAAACGACCGTGACCCCCGATGTTCAGACAGAGGTGAAAGAGCAGGAGTCTAGACTGGTGGTGGTGGATGAAACAGTTACGCTTGGAGAGGTGGTGCGAGCGCTGAATGCGGTTGGGGTGACTCCCAGGGATTTGGTCGCGATTCTGTCAGCCCTCCGGTCGGCAGGAGCCCTTCAGGCTAATCTTGATATTATTTAGTTAAGATATTGATACTATTTACAATAAACAGAATTTCCGTAAGCGGAGGACTTCATTGTGAATCATGATCTCGCAGGGCTCAGCTCTCTAAGGCAGACGGCCGAAGTTCATCTGAGCTTGTCACAGCCTCCAGTGCTAGGCAGTCAGGAGCGACAGGCAGGGCTATCTGCTAGCAAGGACGCCGTGCAGGAGTTTGAAAGCTACTTTATCTCTAATCTATTGAAAATTATGAGAGAAACGGTTCCAAAGGGGGCCTTGGAGAATAAAGCCGGTGCCTACTTTTACTCGTTTTACGACCAGGAAATCGGCCGGCTGGCTGCAGAGTCTGGCGGGCTTGGATTGGCCAGAATGATTCAGGAATATACCGAGAAAAACTCACCTCTCCCCTCAAGTTTACAGGCTCACAAACCGATAGAGGAGCCGACAGGTATTAAAGCCCCTATTTCAGTGCCACGCACTCAGGATACTCGGGGCTAATTAGGGAGAGGAGAGAAAGTTATGCAGATCTCAGGTCATGGTAGAGCCGATCAACTTGCCACACTGTTACTCGGTGCCCAGGAGGGCGCTCCGGTCGTGGCAAATCGTCGTCCGTCCAGCGACGGTCGCCAGGATCGCGTGCAGATTTCGCAGCAGGCGAAGGAGATTCAACGGATTAAGGCTCTGGCCGACCAGCCGGATCCCGCCCGTGAAGCACGCATCGAGCAGATCAGCCGGGCGGTGGATGCCGGCACGTACAACGTCACAGGGCGCAAGGTCGGGGATGCGATCATTCGTCACGCATTGACCGAGGCCGCGCTCTAATCCGTCCTCTCTCTGTCGGGGAACCGATCTGAGCAGAAGACGGCTGGGGCCTTCACTGACTTAGACGAATCTCGACAGAAAGAGGCATATGTTTAACACTGCTACGACCACTGCAGCCATTCTCGATATCCTCACCCGCGAAGCAGCCCACTGCGACCTGCTGAATCACACGCTGCAACAAGAACGGAATGCTCTCCGCCAGCTGTCCCTGGCAGAGTTCCCTTCGCTCAATGCGCAACGTCTTAAAGACCTCCAAGGGCTCCAAGCCTTAGAGTCGGAACGCGAGGCGGTGGTCCATCGCTGCGCCGATGCCTGGGGTCTTCCCCGTACAACGCTGTCCTTGCAGGCCGTGATCGATCGCCTGGCCCTTCCTGACAAACGAGAGGTCGAGCGATGCCATGAGCGGCTCGCGGCCAAAGTTCGTGCCTTGCGCCAGGAGACCGCCGTGAATGAGCTGCTTGTGGCCGGGATCCAAACTTTATGCCGTAAGGCGATGCATCTCACCAGCGAGGCCCTCCCGAAGCGGGACACCTATTCAGCCTCCGGGGAATCTCAACGCGCCGGGATCGGTGGCACGATGCTCAGGCAGAGAGGATAGAGGGATATTATGGGACTCGATGGACTGCTCGATATCGGGAAGAGCGCACTCAGCGTCGCGCAACAGGCGCTCACGGTTACCGGTCACAACGTCGCCAACGTCAACACCCCCGGTTATTCCCGCCAGACGGCGGTGGTCAACGCACGGGCTCCGATCAATGGGAGCACGGGCCCTGGCCAGGTCGGGACCGGTGTCCAGGTCGTCGAGATTCGGCGCATCGTCGATAAATTTATCAACGCGGAGTTGACGGACTCGCATGAAGTGCTGGGAGAATTATCCATCACGCGGGACCAGTTGTTCCAAATTCAAAATATTTTTACCGATTCCAACAATCAGGGGATCGGCGCCCAGTTGAACGAGTTTTTCAGCAGTCTCCAAGATGTCGCGGCAAGCCCCTCCGATGTCACTCCGCGTTCGGTGCTGCTGGCGAAGTCAGCCCTGCTGACCAATAGCATCAATCAGGTGGCCGGTGAACTGTCCGCTCGGCGTACTTCGGTGAACGATCAAGTGAAGCAGACGATCTCGGAAATCAACAGTTTGACGACACGGATTGCCGATCTGAACAATAAAATCGTATCAGCCGAAATTACGGGGCAGAATGCCAACGATGTGCGGGATCAACGGGATCAGGCGGTCAACGATCTGGCTGAGCGCATCGATATCTCAGTGTTGGCCGGGGCGAACGGATCCCTTTCGGTATTTGTCGGACGTGGACAAGTGGTTGTCGAAAACAACGTGTCGCGCAACCTGGTGGCAGTGGAATCGCTCGACAATGGAGGCCTGGTCAACGTCCAATACGATACGGGGAGCACCAGGTCGACGGATATTACCTCGTCCGTGTCAGGCGGACGGATCGGGGGACTGCTGGCGATCCGTGACACGATCATTCCGGGACTGCAATCGTCCTTCGACAAACTCTCGGCCAGTCTGGTGAACGAGGTCAATCAACTTCATCGCCAGGGTTATGGGCTCGATGGGTCGACAGGGCTCGATTTCTTTTCGCCTCTCACCGTGACGACGCATGAACAGTCCACCAATCAAGGCACGGCCATTCTTACGGCCGGACCGATCACTGCCAACAGCCTCCTGACCCTGCAGGATTATGAAATCAGATTCACATCCCCGACGGCCTACTCAATCGTCAATGCGACGACCGGGGCGACCATCAAGGGGAACTTTACCGGGATTGCGGTAACGGCGCCGACGGTGGATGTGCCGGTCAACATCGTGACTGGTACGAACGATACCTTGACGGTCAGCGTCGATGGCACCACGTCAGGAACGATCACGTTGGCTGGCGCGGCCACGCCCGGACAAGCCTATACAAGTGGCGCCGCCCTGGCGACCGAGTTGCAAACGAAGATTAATGCCGATGCGACTCTGCAGGCGGCAGGACGTAGCGTGGTGGTGACGTACGATAAGACGGCGAACCGATTCACCATTACGTCGAACGCCACGACTGCGACGTCGGCCGTCAACGTGACCGGAGGGACTGCGCGCACGCCCCTTGGTTTGCTCAGTGGAACCAGCACCGCTGCGTCAGGAACCTATACCGATCCCCAAACATTGACGCTCGATGGAATACAGGTCGTCCTGAGTGGGACCGTAGTCGCAGGGGACGAGTTCTCGGTCAATTCTTATGCCGGCACGGCCACGTCGATCAGCACCTCCCTGACGAATGGCAGCAGGGTGGCTGCGTCTTCGACGCGTGCCGGTGTCCCCGGCAATAACACAAACGCGATTGCGCTGGTCGCTCTGCAGACGAAATCCATCGCGGCGATCGGCAACACCACGTTCGGCGATGCCTATCGGGTTGCGGCCACGAGTGTGGGAGTGGCCGCGCAGTCTGCGGATACCAGGCTCGATGCGCAAACGATTTTGCACGAACAATTGGAATCGTTCCGGGCCCAGTCGTCCGGCGTCTCGATCGATGAAGAGTTGGTCGATATGCTCAAGTATCAGCGGCTCTTCGATGCAGCCTCCCGGTTGATCATCATCACGAATGAAATGTTGCAAACGCTGTTGGACTTGAAACGCTAACGCGGAGAGACAAGCCTATGAGAGTCACCGAACAACAGGCCTATGGCACGTTGGTCAGTAACATTCAGCGAGCCCGCGCAAAGGCCTTGGCCACGCAGGAGCAAATTTCGACCGGTAAAAAGGTGGTGAAACCGTCGGATAATGCCAATGGGTTTGACCGCATCGTGGCGACCAAGTTTTCGATGGCGAAGGCAGACCAGCATCTGCGTAACCTCGGCGTCGCCACGACTCGTCTCGACCTGACCGACAGCGCTTTGAGCAGCGTCACGAACGCCCTCGCCAGGGTCAAAGAACTTGCCGTGCAGTTCGCCAACAGCACCAACGGCGCGGCCGAACGAGCGATTGGAGCCCGTGAAGTCAAACAGTTGCTCCTTCAGCTTCAAGAACAGGGGAACGCCGAACATGCCGGGGGGCAATCGATCTTTGCCGGCACCGGCCGTCATGGGCGGGCGACAGGTGTCGCCATTACCGCGCCGATCGCGCTGACCGGCGGGACCAACGATTCGCTGGTGGTGAACGTCGACGGGACCACGTCCGGCACGATCGCGCTCGGAACCGCCTCCGTGACCGGGGCTGGATTGGCCGCACTCGTGCAACGCAAGATCAACACCGATCCGACGCTTCTGGCGGCAGGGAAAAGTGTGACGGTGACGTTCGATACCGACCATCTCGTCCTCACCTCGGCCGATAACGGCCTGCCGTCCTCGGTCGAAGTCACCGGCGGTACCAGCCTGACGGCTCTCGGCTTCAACGGAGGCAGCACGACCAATGGCGCCTCCGCCTTTGCCATCCGTGCGGCAACTGGAGTCGGCACGAGGAATACCGGAAGCGCCGTGATCTCGCAAGGCACGGTATTCAATCCGAACGCTGCGACGCTCAACGATTACCTGGTGAAGTTCAGTTCAGCGACCACCTTCGATCTCTACAACGTCACCACGTCCGTAGGGGTGTTGCCGAACACCACCAATACCGGAGGGGTGGTAAGGAGCGACAGCGGTGTGATCGATTCGAGCCTGGTGACATTGGACAATTATGAAGTTCGTGTGAAAAATATTTATACGGTGACGGCGGGGGTGAACGACGGGATTCGTTTCGATCCAGGATCCGGAGCGGTCACGGCCACATTGGCAGCCGGGTCCTATACCGGTGCCGAGTTGGCGACTCAGATCAAGACCGCTCTTGAGGCGGCGAGTGGGCCCGAGACCTACACGGTCGGTTTTAACGAGACGACCGGCAAGTTCAGCATCACGAACGACGTGGCGAACGGGACGTCACTGAGCTTGTTATATTCCAATGCGGCATCGACCGCCACCTCGCTGTTAGGCTCCACAGGGCGCGATCTCAGCCCTATCGCAGCGGGGGCGACGGTCATCAGCGATGTGGATACGACCGGCCTGGCCGGGGTGTCCAAGCAACAGAACGTGTATAACACGACTCTTGCGACGAACATCTTCAACATCACCTCGGCGAACAATACGCTGATTGTTAACGACGACGGAGGGACCACCGATACGACGATTACCCTGGCGACCGGGAGTTATACGAGTGCGCAGCTAGCGACTGAACTGGCGTCCAAGCTGAACGCAAGCCGCAATGCCGCCAATACGACTCCTTATACCGTGGCCTACGGAACTGTGACCGCCGGTCGGATTACGATCAACAATCCTGCAGGAAATACCAATTCACTGATTCTACGGTTCGGCAATGCCGGCTCCACCGCCGCGCAGATCTTGGGCTCAGGGTCGGCGACCGTGACGGAGACCGTGGGGGCGTCGGCTTCTACGCTGAACAACGATGCAGGTTATACGAACTACCTTTCCGGTGCGAATATCGACTTCGACGGCCTTCGGGTCGTGCTGCAAGATGGGACCGCAGGACCCCGGAATGGAGACGTCTTTGCGGTTTCACAAACGCGGAGCGTCGTGCTCCCAAATCAGACCTATGCGTCCGGACGCACGATCGAGGCAGAGGGGGTGCGGTTTTCACTCCGGGACGGAGCGGCGGCTCCGGCAAGCGGCGATCGTTTCAGTATCCAGACCGGAGTGCAATACCAGGGCGACGACGGGTTGCAGACCATTGAAGTCGGCGATGGGCAAACGGTCAAGACGAACCAGCCTGGCAATCAG
>ERZ1292630.855-Hain-H41-02um-R3-855-length-30854-cov-4_pt1 | contig 30854 bp, 26 predicted proteins | sample MGYA00564408_ERZ1292630 | MGnify/ENA primary metagenome ERZ1292630 (study PRJEB36523, sample SAMEA6512641) | groundwater metagenome | collected 2019-01-08 | study: AquaDiva: Metagenomics assemblies of 32 groundwater samples
TTAGCCATTCAGAGGTAGGTTTTTATTTCGTGTCTACTAAATGGGGTACAGATCACATCGGGGGATTTTTTGATACGCGTTGTGCGTCGGGGAGTATTCTGCTACAATTGCTCCATAACTCCGTTGATTATATGACCGATAAAAAATTGAACAAAGCTCAACAGGAGGCCGTGGAATATAACAACGGTCCACTTTTGATTGTGGCCGGCGCCGGCACGGGGAAGACCACGGTAATTACGGAAAAAATCGCTTATTTGATCGCGAATAAATTGGCTAAACCCGAGGAAATTCTGGCGCTTACTTTTACCGACAAAGCGGCCGAAGAAATGCAGACGAGAGTTGACGCAGTTTTGGCACTGGGATACGCCGACACGCAAATATCCACCTTTCATACTTTTTGCGAACACCTGTTGCAAAGATACGCTCTGGATGCCGGCCTAAACAGCGCTTTCAAACTCATGAACGGGACCGGTTCCTGGCTCCTGATCCATGATCATTTGGACGAATTTGAACTGGATTATTATCGGCCGCTCGGTAATCCGATCAAGCATATCCATCAACTTGCGAATCATTTTTCCAAGTGCAAAGATGAATTGGTGTCGCCGGCCGATTATTTGCGATACGCCGAGGGAATCCAGCATGATAACGGCGAAGACAATATTCAAGAAAAAAATCGGCTGACGGAGATCGCCATGTCTTATCATCGGTACAATCAATTGCTTTTGGATTCCAATGCCCTGGATTTCGGGGATTTGATTTTTTATTCGGTTGAATTATTGCGTAATCGCCGAAATATAAAAAGCCTCCTTCAAGCGCGTTATAAGTACATATTGGTGGATGAATTTCAGGATGTGAATTGGGCGCAGTATACGCTCGTGAAATTGTTGGCCGAAAAAGGCAATCTGACGGTGGTGGGCGATGACGACCAGTCAGTTTACGCTTTCCGAGGAGCGAGCGTTTCCAATATTTTGCGTTTTAAGGATGATTTTCCGAATACCAAAGAAGTGGTTTTGAACGAAAATTACCGTTCCGGTCCGGAGATTTTGGATTTGGCTTATCGAGCGATCCAGTTCAACAATCCGGATCGGTTGGAAGTAAAATTGGGGGTAGACAAGAAATTGCAAGCGCGGGCGGATATCAAATCCGAGGTTTCGCGTCTGCCCGGCGATACCGGGGACGACGAGGTAAGGATGGTCATTCAAAAAATTATCAGCCTGAAAAATAATGACCGGGAATCCAAGTGGAGCGATTTCGCCATTCTGGCTCGCGCCAACAGTCATGTCGAGCCATTCGTGAACGCCTTGCAAAAAGCCGGCATCCCGTTTGAATTTCTATCGTCAACCGGTCTTTACAAACAGCCGATTGTGCTGGATTGTTTCAATTTCTTCAAAGCGGTTGATCATTATCACGAATCGAACGCCGTTTTTCGGTTACTGCGCCTGCCTCATTTGAATTTCAGCGATGCGGATTTATTTTTGTTCACCGCCGCCGCCAAAAAGAAAACCGTATCTTACTATGAAGGACTGAATCAGGCTACGGAATGGGGGTTGAGCGAAGCGGGAATAGCGGTGTGCGCTAATGTCCGGGGTCTAATCGATGCCGGCGCGCTGAACGCCAGAACCGAAAAACCCACCACGGTTTTGTATAATTTTTTGGAAAGCAGTGGCTACCTGGCTTATTTGGCGCACGAAGAGAATGTCGGTAATCGTTCCATGATTCAGCAAATTCGTCAATTAAGAAAGTTTTTTGACTTCGTTTCCGAGTTTGAGACGGCCGCCTTGGACGCTCATGTAAAGCATTTTGTAAATTATTTTGCCGCCGTGATTCAATCCGGCAACGAGGGCGGGTTGGCGGCGCCGGATACTTACGAGGATGCTTTGAACATTTTAACTGTTCATAGCGCCAAAGGTTTGGAATTCAAGTATGTTTTTATCGTAAATTTGGTGGAAGAAAGATTTCCATTACGGAATCGGGACGACGGTATTGAAATACCCTTGCCGCTAATCCATGAGCAGTTGCCGGAAGGCGATATTCATTATCAGGAAGAACGCCGGCTTTTTTATGTGGGAGCGACGAGAGCGAAAGAAAAATTATTTCTATCGAGCGCTGATAATTACGGTGGGGTCAAGAAAAGAAAAATTTCGCGTTTCCTCGCGGAGACATTTGCAGACATTATTCCGCCGAGCGCCGGAAAAAGCGTGAATAAAAGTTTGGATTCTTTATCTTCGTCCGTCCGTCCCGCCATGGTTGTTCAAGATATGGCAAATCCGCCCGTCGCGGCGGTAACGCCATCGTCCTTTTCTTTCTCCGTGATTAAAGCCTATGAATCGTGTCCGTACCAATATAAATTGGCTCACATTTTGAAAATCCCCACCCGAAAAAATGCCAGTTTCAGTTTTGGCGAAAGTATGCATCTTGCCATGCAAAAATTTTACGCGCGAATTCAGGAATTGAATTCCGTGAGTCAGGAGTCTTTGTTTTTGGCGGATAATTCTTCGGAAAGTCCGGATCCTGTTGCCGGCGCGCGGGGGATTAGAGCGCCCGCCTTGGAGGATTTATACAAAATTTACGAGGAGTGCTGGTCGGGCAATTGGTATAAAAGCAAACGCCAGCGTGAAGAGTATCACGACAAGGGTCGGCGGATAGTCAAGGAATTTTACGATACGCATGAAAATCACTGGACCGTGCCGGTCGTGTTGGAAGGCTGGTTTAGAATCAAAATAGATGACAATATAATTCAAGGCCGAATAGACCGAGTGGATCGGTTGCCAGATAAGAGTTTGGAGATCATTGATTACAAGACCGGCAAAAGCAAGGAGTCGGTCAAAGGGTCGGATAAAGATCAGCTTTTGTTGTATCAATTGGCGGTGGAAAGCCTGCCGGAATATTCTCATCTCGGATCGGTCGGCAAACTCACTTATTTTTATTTGAATGACAATCTTGAAACATCGTTCGTAGGCACGGCCAAAGAATTGAACAAATTAAAGGACGGTTTGATCGAAACAATCGCCAAAATTAAGACCGGAGATTTTGTCGCCACCCCCGGTAAGCATGTTTGCCCCAACTGCGATTTTCGGGATATCTGCGAATTTAGAATTATTTAATTTTTTTGATTTTTGCTATGGCGGAAAGTTTGAAAAAATGGGCACTCTACGCCGCTTTGTCCGGAGTTATTCATGGTGCCGGATTCAAAGCGGTGGAAACGATCGGTGAAAACGAGCGCAAAGAACATGACGAAAAAACGCAAAAAGCGGATGGTCTTATACAATTGGAACCAGGCATCAGTGAAAACGATTTTGAAGACAAAGTTGAAGCGGCCATTACCGATGAAGAGGGAAATATAGACGAGAAAAAAATAAAAAAAATAGACACGGGCATGATGATGATTGATTTTTTGATTTCTTCCGGAGATATTTCCCTGGAAAAAGGCGAAACGCTCAAAAAAATTCTGGAAGAAAAAAGATCCGAATATCGCGAATTAGCGAAAACAAAAAACCAGCTTGAAGTTTTGCATCATATTATTCAAGAACATCGCAAATACGATCCCGCTGTCGCCGGATTGGATGATTTTTTGGAGACCGGAACAGCGGATTGCGAGGGAGCGGCGACCGGCATTTTATCAATTACGCAAGGAGTTTATCCGGATATTGAAATGCATTTTCAAGAATTTGCCGGCGCCTACGGCGGTCACATCAGGTTGGTCGCCATGATAGACGGACAATGGTTTTCGTTGGAACGAAGCACCCCCACACCGATTACTTTGGAAGAAGGCACGGTTACCACACCGGTTACGGATCTAGTTAAAGTTATGGCCGGGAAAACCGTTGTATCCAAAGAAAACGGTACTGCTGAAAATCCTTTTTCGGGTAAGATGGCGGATGATGATTCCCAAAACGCGTCAAGTCCTGTCGTCGCAAAACTCATGGCTCGCAATAATGGCGCAAAACCCACCGCTGTTTATGGTAAAGATGAAAAACCGACCGTTTTGGAGCCTTTTTCCAATCCTACATTGGAAGAAGCGCATGCTCAAATGGCGCAAGGAAATCCGTATGCCGCGGAGATAGCGATGCGCGTTGCAAAAGAATTACAAGAGGAACTGAAAGAAAGATCCCAAAAAAAAGCGGACGCGGCTCCGATTGAAAATGGCCATCGTATGGAAATCAGATTGGTGGAGCAAAATAAAGAACAGATGATCAAAGATAAAATTCTTATCAGTTTGCATGAAATAATGCTCAAAACAGAAGATCGCGAACAAAGACATGAAAAAATAACGCAAGTATTCAGAAATGCGCTTCAATACGGCATGATTATTGATGATTTAGGTGCCGACAAAAAAATAAAAATTCTGCAGGATCCGGAAATTAGATTGGGAATGGAAAAAGCATTATATGAAGAGGAGATGCCTATGCGGATACCGAAAATAAAAGGAATTTTGGACGCGAGAACCGTTGCCGCCCATGTTAGGCGATATGGGGGAGCATATACTAAACCAAATATACCTCAAAAAATTAATATTTTTTCCATGGGTGATGGGTTTCTGGATTACGGTAAATATCCAACCGGAGCCGGTGTTGATATTTTTGAAGAAATTTTAGAAGATTATGCCGCCGACTATGTAACATTCTATGCAGACACGACGACTCGGAACGAATGCGTTTTTCTCAAGAGTTATTGATAAGAATGCGGGACAAAATCAAACATGTTTATCTACAGGTAGACGACGAAACATCAGACTTGTCAACTTGGGGACCGGTGTTGGAATCACTTTACGATGATGTGAAAATTTCTATTGTGCTGACAGAAAAAAAAATTCTTAAAGAATTGGAAACGAAAACTACAGTTATGATGCCGGAAAAAGCTCTCCGTTTTATGGACGATATAGCCGGCATCGTGGAAATTGATCCGAGTATTATCATATACGGAGATAAAATGCCGGCTGTTAACCCGAAAATCGTTAGGCCGCTTAATTTAAACAATATCGGGAAAACCCTTGGGGTTGATGGTGTTGATGTAGAGGAAGGCGATTCTGAATCGGAAATAGCAAAAAGAATGGAAGAAAATTGGAAAAAAATAGACGAAGAAATTGAAAGAATGATTGTCTCTATTTTGCAGGGAGAGAAAATTTTAATAAAAATTGATTTTCGTGTTCGCAAATATATTCTTGACAAGGTGATGCTTGATCCAAGAATCAAAGAAAGGAAACCGGATTTTGTAATTGGCAATATTGTTAACATCCTTAACCTCAATCCGGAATTACTGGATAGATTACAATCGTACAACATCGGAAAACTTATCATTGGAGTTTATGGAACCGGAGTAATAGATTTGTCAATGCTTAAAGAAGGAAAATTTGATTTAGAATTTGAATCTCGTGATCCAGATATTAGAATGCATTTTGATCCTGCAAATTACAGGCTTACGGTTACACATTCATACGAGACAAATAAATAACACTTTTGACTATTAATTAATCACCCTATGGCATACAGTATTTCAATGGCCGTCCTGATCATTCTCTATGTCCTTGTCTTTGTTTATTTTTGGTACACTCTTTACGCGATGTTCAAGGCCGCGCCCTTTGTTCCTTTGAGTAAGGAAAATGTTCAAGGGTTGCTGGCTCTGGCCCGTCTCCGGCCGGAGGATGTTCTCATGGATTTGGGATCAGGCGATGGTCGAATTTTGGCTTCCGCGTCGCCGGCGGTCGCTCGTGCGATTGGGATTGAGATTAACCCTATACTTTATTGGTGGAGCAAATTTCGCTGGCGACATCTCGCCAATGTAAAAATTGTGCGAGAGGATTTGTGGAAAACGGATTTGAGTGGGGTGGATGTGCTTACTTTGTATTTCATTCCTCCAAAAATGAGCCGACTGGCGCAAAAAATAAAAGCGGAAATGAAGCCGGGGAGCCGGGTGCTATCCTACGCCTTTAAGTTTCCGGATTGGCAATACGCGGAGAAAGATGGTAAGATGCATTTGTATTTAGTTTAATGATCGCTATGGTTTTGACTCCACTAGGGAACGCGCTCAAACAAAAAATGGATCGGAATAATCCCCTGAAAAAACAGCTGGAATCCGTTCAGATTGTGGAAATCGCGGCCAAAGTGCTTTTTGAGGTGCTGTCAGACGGTCTCGCCGGCTCCGCCAAGCCGCTTTTTTTGAAAAATCGCACGCTTACCATCAGTTGTGGCAATTCGGCCGTCGCCCAAGAAATCAGGCTGTATCAGGCGCGAATCGTGGAAAAAATCAATCTGGAATTAGGGAAAAATGAAGTGGACAGGATCCGGTATTTGGCCTGAGGATTCGCGCTTGTCAACCGTCTCTAAATAGGGTAAGATGAATCTGCGCTTATTTTTGATTTTATGAGTCTAAAACAGTATTTGGCGACGATGATTATTGCCACATTGCTCTGCTGGACAGCCTGGGTTTTTGTGTTGCTGAATGTTGATCCGTTTTATGCCAACGCGCTTGGTTTCAGCTTCTTCTATCTCGGACTTTTTCTCTCGCTCGTCGGCACTTTCTCAACCGGATTATTTTTCGCCTACCGGTTTTTCAGCGGTCGCGATTGGCCTTTATTCAAATTCGTAAGGCGCAGTTTCAATGAAGCCACGGTGCTTTCCGGTTTTCTGGTTTTCTCGCTGTTCCTGAGAGGCCAAGGTTATCTGAATTTTTGGAATGGTATTATTCTGACGGCGATTTTCGTTTTAGCGATTTCCTTGGAATTTTCATTAAAGTTTCCGGTTTTCAACAATGATCGGGAACGGATTTAATTGTCATTATGCGCCAATCACTATTATTCACGAAAACCAGAAAAGACATCAGCAAGGAAGACGTAAGCGTTAACGCAAATTTATTGACGCGTGGCGGTTTTATTGATCGGCTTTCGGCCGGCGTCTACACTTTTTTGCCGCTCGGTTTGCGCGTGCTTAACAAAATCGAACAAATCGTGCGCGAAGAGATGGACAGGGTCGGAGGAATGGAAGTATTGATGCCGGCTTTACAACCGAAGGAAAATTGGGAGGCTACCGGAAGATGGAGTACATTCGATGTGTTATTCAAAATTAAGGACAGCAACGACAAAGAAAATGCCTTGGGAGCTACTCATGAAGAAGTAGTAACACCATTGTTGCAAAAATTTGTTCACTCTTACAAGGATTTACCAAAAGCGGTTTATCAGATACAAACAAAGTTTAGAAATGAAACTAGACCAAAATCAGGACTTTTGCGCGGTCGTGAATTCAGAATGAAGGATTTGTATTCCTTCCATGCCAATACGGTAGAATTAGACAGCTATTATGAAAAAGTTCAAGAAGCCTATGCGCGTATTTATTTGCGTTGTGGCATGGCTGGGATTACTTATCTAACCTTCGCTTCCGGTGGTACTTTTTCTAAATATTCGCATGAATACCAAACCATTACTGATGCAGGAGAAGATATTATTTATGTTTGTACCAAATGCAATGTTGCCATCAACCGTGAAATAATGAATGATTTGGACAATCAGTGTGTATCTTGTAAAAGTAAAGATTTACAAGAAAAAAAGGCGATTGAGGTGGGTAATATCTTCAAACTCGGCACGAAATACAGCGACGCGTTCGGATTTGAGTATGTTGATGAAAACGGACAAAGCCGACCGGTGATTATGGGTTGCTATGGTCTTGGTCCAACTAGAATTATGGGTGCGATCGTGGAAACTCATTCCGACGCGGCGGGTATCGTCTGGCCGAAAAGCGTCGCTCCGATGGCTGTGCATTTAATTTCCTTATGCCGCGAATCCGCGGATTTGGATAAAGCCGAAAGTGTTTATCAATCTTTGATCGGGGCGGGAATTGATACGCTTTTTGATGATCGGGCGGACGCGCGCGCCGGAGAAAAATTCGCCGATAGCGATCTAATCGGTATTCCTCTGCGCGTGGTAATCAGTCCGAAGACCTTGGCCGATGGGCAGGTGGAAGTGAAGAAACGCGCGGACGTCGAGACTAAACGGTTGTCGCTCACGGGAATTGTCGCCGGTTTGACGAAGGAGTTAGAAGGAGTTATTTAGCGGGAAATTATGTTTAAAAAATTATTCGGCAGGTTGTCCAAAGATATTGGAATTGATTTGGGTACTTCCAACACCAGAGTCTACACCAAAGAAAAAGGAATTATCATTGATGAACCGTCGGTAGTGGCGGTGAACACCAAAACCGAGCAAATTTTAGCGGTTGGCAATGAGGCGAAGAATATGCTTGGCAAAACGCCGCCGCATATTGTCGTTACCCGGCCGCTCGTCAAGGGGATAGTTTCTGATTTTGAAGTGACGGAAAAAATGCTTCGTTTTTTTCTGGACAAAGTCTATGAGGGTGGTTTCAGCGTTGTTTCTCGGCCGCGCGTGATTATCGGCGTTCCACTTGATGTGACCGAAGTGGAAATCAAAGCGGTTGAAGATGCCACATTGTCGGCCGGCGCCAGAGAAGTTTATATCGTTCAAGGACCGATGCTTGGAGCAATCGGCGCGCGCATGCCGATTGAGGATCCGATTGGCAACATGATCGTGGACATCGGTGGCGGCAATACCGAGATCGCCGTCATTTCTCTGCGCGGGGTGGTAAACTGGAAATCCACCTCTATCGCCGGAGACGAATTTAATAAAAATATTTTGCAATACGCCCGGGAAATTTTCAATCTTTTTGTCGGCGAAAGCCACGCGGAACAGATAAAAATAAAAATCGGATCAATTTTGCCAACCGGCCAGAATATGGAATTTCCGATGCGCGGCCGAGACGTGATTAGCGGTTTGCCGAAGGAAATTATGATTAACGAGGGTCATATTCGAGAGGCACTCGACCGTTCAATCAAAACTATCGTGGATAATATCAAAATGGCTTTGGAAACCACCCCGCCGGAATTAACGGCCGATATCCACGAGCGAGGCATTCTCCTCACCGGGGGCAGTTCGCTTTTGCGCGGTCTGGATAAATTGATCGCTCGGGAAACGTTGATTCCCGTCCGGATTGTCGATGATCCGCTGACCACGGTTGTTCGCGGTACGGGCGTTCTGCTTGATGAAGATGAATTACTCAGTCAAATTATTCTTCCGACAGCGCGCAATCAGGTAAAATAAAGTATACCTACTGGTATAATCTCATTCGCTCGATAATGAGTAAATAAATTTACTCATTATCTCACTCATTTCAATTATGCAACTGCGCGGAAAAAAATTCGTCAATATCAGCGCGGTAATCGGCGTGGTTATTGTTCTTCATTATTTGGGCTTGACGGCGTCGCTTGAGAATTATTCGCGTCGGGCGGTTTCGGGCGGGATATCGTTAATTTATCGCGCGGCCATTTATCTGTCGCGAAAAACCGAAGAGGGCGTTTTCCCGGCGCCGAAAGCCTGCTTACCGGGCGGTCGGGAAACGATTGAGTATCAAAAGGATTTTGAATTGAAAAAAGCCCGAGTGAGTCTCCTTGAAGAGGAAAATTCTTCATTGCGGAGCAGTCTCGGTTTTTTTTCTTCCAGCACTTATCGCCATGTCGGGGCGGATGTGATCGGCAGGAATATCGATCCGGTTGACACCGCCATTATCATCAATTCGGGGAGGGACGCCGGTATTCGGATCAATGATCCGGTGGTGGTTGGCGATGGGATTTTAATTGGAAAAGTCGGGAGAGTGATGGAGACAACGGCCATCGTGAGGCTGATTGATGACACGAACAGCCGAGTGGCCGCCATGGTTGCTGGCATGAATAAAAGTCTGGGGTTGGTGGAGGGTGGCTATGGTGTAAGCGTGCGTCTGGGGTTTGTGCCGCAAAATGAAATCATTAAACCCGGAGACATGGTGGTGTCATCCGGTCTTGAGCCGAATATGCCACGCGGTTTGGGGATAGGGATTATTGAAATCGTGGAAAAAAAACCGCAAGAGGCTTTTCAGCAAGCGATTTTGAAAACTCTCGCCGACCTGCGCGACATCAAAGTGGTTTCCGTGATTATTGATACCGGCCGGTAAATTTAAGGATTGATGGTCGTCGTAAAATTTTGATTATGCCTAGCAGTCGCGTTCAGCTTATTGGCGCCGGGTTATTGGCGATTGTTTCCTTTTTGGCGGTGATTCTCCATTTCGGTTTGGCATCCGTCTTCGCGTACCCCATCAATAAAATAAATTTGGTCGTTTTGTTCGTCATAATCGTCTTATTGATTACCGAATCGGGGAGAACGGTTTGGATCGGTTTTACGGCTTATTTTTTTATGGAACTTTTCTCTCTCGCTCCGTTTGGAGCGGCGCTTTATTCCGGCACGATTTCGGCCTTGATCTCGTTTTGGTTGTACAAGACAGTATTTGCCAATCGCACGATTTTGACCACGGTCGCGCTTACCGCCATATTCATTTTAATTTATCGTTCGCAGTATTCGGCGATTATTTACGCGGTCGGTCGTTTCAGCGGTGATATCGAGACGACATTTTTTTCGCAATTCGCCAGTTATGGCTGGGAATTGGCTATTACCGCCGTAGCCGCCGGTCTGGCGCACTTTTTTTTGAAATTATTCATCCCGAAACTGAACACCACTAAGCTAAGAAAATAATATATGGCGGAAATTGATCCTTCAATTATATTTTCTCCGGTCAAAAAATTCCGGGCCTACTCTTCATTGAAAGGAAAGTTCAAAACCGATTGGGTGGAAGGGTCGTTGTCCGCTGATCATTCGGTCAATAGCGAGGAATTCATCCGTCGCGGCGCTTCCCATATCGGCAGCAGTTTTTACGCCAATAAATCGCGGTATTTGTTGTATTTTATTTTTTTCAGCATCGCCTTGATTTTTTTCAGACTGGCTTATCTGCAAATTTTTCAGGGCGCGAAATATCGGCAACTGGCGGAAAATAACAGTGAAAGAATTTTGCCGGTACCGGCGGAAAGAGGATTGATTTATGACCGCCAGGGTAAGTTGCTGACAAAAAATATTCCCAATTTTTCCGTTGTTCTCGTGCCTTTGGATTTGCCGCGCGCGCGCGCCGAAAAAGAGGCGGTATTGAATGAACTGTCGGTTCTGGTTGAAATGGAGAAAATGAAAATTGATCAATTGATTCAGGAGTACAATCGCTACCGCAGTGATTCCATTATCGTTAAGGAAGACATTGGCTACGAAACCGCCTTGAAAATTCAAATTGCCGCTGCCGATTTGCCGGGCGTGCGTATCCAGCAGGGCAGCAAGAGATTGTACCTGAACGGTCGGGCTGATTTGGATTTGGACGCTTACAGCGACAAATACGGCGTCAATTCTTCCACACCGATAATGGCGTTGTCCCACATCCTTGGATATGTGGGAAAGCTTGATCCGGATGAATTGGAAAAAAATTATCCCCTCGGTTATCTGCCCTCGGACAGCATCGGCAAAATCGGAGTGGAAAATCGTTATGAGGTGATTTTGCGCGGTAAATACGGAAGGCGAAAAATTGAAGTGAACGCCTTTGGCAGAGAGCAGTCGGTGCTCGCCGAATACGCTCCGGAATCGGGCGCGCATATTGAACTCGCGATTGACGCGGCCATGCAGGACCGGTTGGAGAGGATTATGTTGGAATATTTTCAAAAATTCGGAAAGAGCCGCGGATCGGGGATTGTAATGGATCCGAATACCGGAAAAATTTTGGCGATGGTCAGTCTGCCGTCGTTCAACAACAATGATTTTTCCGGGGGCATTGACAGCAAAATTTACGCCGATTATCTGGAAGATTCGGATCGGCCACTTTTCAATCGCAGTATCGCCGGAATGTATCCGTCCGGCTCAACCATCAAAATGGTTTTTGCCGCTGCCGCTTTGCAGGAGCGGGTGATTAACGCCGCCACCTCTTTTTTCAGCAGTGGCGGTTTGCGCGTCAGTCAGTGGTTTTTTCCGGATTGGCAGGCCGGCGGGCACGGACTCACCAATGTCAGAAAATCCATCGCCTGGTCAGTCAATACTTTTTATTATTACATCGGCGGCGGATTCGGCGATTTTGCCGGTCTAGGCCTCGAAAGATTGATTCAATATTTGAGATTGTTCGGATTCGGAACGGAATTGGGGATAGATATTATCGGGGAACAGTCGGGGTTCATTCCTTCACGCGAATGGAAGAAAGCTGTCAAAAATGAAGCTTGGTACATCGGCGATACCTATAATATCTCCATTGGTCAGGGTGATTTGCTCGCGACTCCCCTCCAAATCGCGGCGGCGACTGCGGTTATTGCCAATGGCGGGTCGTTATACCGTCCCGGTTTTTTGAACGCGGTCATTCATCCGGATACCGGCAAAAAAGAAATATCAAAACCGGATTTGATCCGGTCGAATTTCATCGCTCCGGAACATTTGGCAACCGTGGCCCTCGGGATGAAGGATTGCGTGGATTATGGCTCTTGCCGGCTGCTCCATTCGCTTCCGTTCACGGTCGCCGGCAAAACCGGTACGGCGCAGTGGGGAGGGGATAAGCCTAATCATGCCTGGTTTACCTCGTTCGCGCCTTTTATCAGTCCGAAAATCGTGGTCACTATTCTGGTTGAGGAGGGGGAGGAGGGGAGTCGCATTTCCGCGCCTATTGCCAATGATTTCTACCGTTGGTGGGGAAAATACGCGCTATATTGACCAATTCTCCGCTTCTGATATAATAAAACTGTCCGTTTTACGCCTAACGGACATATTTTTTGAGTTTAGACACTATTTGAATATCTATGCCTAATGACGAATTGCAGTATTTGACGCACGATAAGCGAGCAAAGTTGGAAAAAGAGCTCCGAGAATTGAAAGAAACCAAAATTCCCCAAACCGCCAAACGGATTGATGAAGCGCGCCAAATGGGGGATTTATCCGAAAACGCCGAATATCACGCGGCGCGCGAGGAAATGAGCTGGTTGCGTTCGCGCGAGAAGGAACTGGTTTTCATTATTGACAATTCCCAAATTATTGAAGAGGACGGGAAAAAACGAAGCAATAATGTCGTGTCCGTCGGTTCCACAATTGAGGTCAAGGTGAATGATAAAAAAAAATCATTCCACATCGTTGGCGCGCAGGAGGCTGATCCGGCTAATGGTCGAATATCCAATGAATCGCCTTTGGGGCAGGCCTTTCTCGGCAAAGAAGAGGGGGACAAAGTTGAAGTGAAGGTTCCCGCCGGCGTCCAAACTTACAAAATTATTGAAATCCTCTAATAACATTTTGTCTATGGGCAAAGAAACCGTCGCCGTAAATGATGAATATAATGTGCGTTTGCAAAAAATGCGGGAATTAAGCGCGCTCGGATTGAATCCCTACCCGGCGCGATCCGGTAAAAAATTGATTATTTCCGAGGTCATCCTGGCCGGCGAAGGGTCAGTTGTGTCCACTGCCGGCCGGATCATGACCAAACGCGATATGGGTAAGCTCACTTTTTGCCATATACAGGATGAGAGTGGCGCTGTCCAGATCGCCTTGCAAAAAGATAAAATCGGCGCTGATTCCTACGCGCTTTTCGTCAAAAAAATCGACGGTGGCGATATTGTTCAGGTAACGGGCGAGCGTTTTGTCACTCACAAAGGTGAACAATCCATTTTGGTCTCGGAATGGAAAATTTTGGCGAAAGCATTGTTGCCATTGCCGGAAAAATGGCACGGACTTACCGATGTGGAAGCGCGTTATCGGCGTCGCTATTTGGATTTGATCTCCAACAAAGAATCAATGCGGATCGCTTTGCTCCGAAGCGATCTCGTCAAAACTATCCGTAATTATTTTGACGAACGCGGATTCCACGAGGTGGAGACGCCGGTTTTGCAGACCTTATACGGTGGCGCGCTTGCCCGTCCTTTTCAGACTCATCACGAAGCCTTGGACATTCCCTTGTATTTAAGAATCGCACCCGAGCTTTATTTGAAACGGTTGATTGTCGGCGGTTTTGAAAAAGTTTATGAGGTGGCCAAATGTTTTCGCAATGAAGGAATTGATCATAATCATAATCCGGAATTCACTCAAATTGAATTTTATTGGGCCTATGCCGATTACCATAATTTGATGGACATGATGGAGGATTTGATTCCTCATTTGATAAAATCAATCGGTCTATCGTTAAAATTCGTCGTGGATGGCCAAGAAGTGGACTTCACTCCGCCTTATCCGCGCGTTACCATGCGCGCCTTGATTAAACAGTACGCGAAAATAGATATTGAGGATTATAAAGACCAGCCGGCAATGTATAAAATTGCCGCGGAATTGGGAGTGGGCGACGTTGACAAGGATTCCGGTCGGGGAAAATTGATTGATGAAATCTACAAAAAATTCGCCCGTCCTCATATCGTCAATCCGATTTTCATGATTGATCATCCGGTGGAATTGTCTCCGCTCGCCAAAAGAAAAGAAGAGAATCCGGACTATGTAGAGAGATTGCAGTTGTTGTGCGTTGGCGGAAATGAATTATGCAACGGATTTTCGGAATTGAATGATCCGGTTGATCAAGAGAAAAGATTCAAGGAACAGGTGGAACTCCGAGAATCGGGAGATGAAGAAAGCATGCCATATGACGAGGATTATGTCACCGCCTTAAACCATGGTATGCCTCCGACCGCCGGCCTCGGAATGGGCATTGATCGTTTGGTCAAGTTGTTGGTCAACGCTCCCAACCTGAAAGAAGTGATTTTATTTCCGACGCTGAAGCCGGAATCAGTCGATAACTCGGAATTCGGAAAATCGCGGAAAACCAAATTATGAAAAGAAAATTGCTTATTGGTACGACCAACCGCGTAAAGTTGAAGGAAATAAGCGATTTTTTGGCGACCTTGCCTTTTGAATTGGTTTTTTTAAGCGATCTGAAAGAAACCATCCCCGAGCCGGAAGAAAATGAGCCGACAATAGAAGGAAATGCCATCATTAAGGCCGGATATTATGGCGAACGAACCGGTTTGCTTACACTGGTTGATGATACCGGGCTGTTTATTGACGCGCTCGAAGGCTGGCCGGGGGTAAAAGCCGGACGGATTGCGTCAAATAAGGAAGAACGGATAAAATTAGTATTGGACAGACTGAAAGATGTTTCCGTTGAAAATCGGGGGGCGGAATTCAGATCGGTTATGGTATTGCACGACCCGTTGAATGATTCACTATTTATTTCTTCCGGGAAAATTCAAGGTAAGATATTATTGGAAGCGGTTAAAGTTGAGGACGCGTCTTTGAATTCACTTTACGCCATTTTCTTTTGCGAGGAATTGGGCAAGACATTCGCGGAAATGGCGGTGACGGAAAGAAATTCCGTAAGCCAGCGCGGTCAAGCGCTCGCCAAAATCAAATATCACTTGCAAAACACTTATAGCGGTCGGCATATCGTCGTGCCTTGTGCCTTGATTATTAAGGATGGAAAATTATTGATGTCCTTGCGCAATGATCCGCATCGTCTCGAGTTTCACAAAAAATGGGAATACCCGGGTGGAACCGTGGAATTCGGCGAGCAGGTTGAAGACAATTTAAGGCGCGAGGTCAAGGAGGAGATTGGCTATGAGGTGGAAATCGTAAAATTGCTTCAGCGCGTCACGGTTGAAAGCCGGGAGACTCTCACTTATAAGTACCAGTGTTATTTGTTGCCGTATGTTTGCCGAATCAGCGGTGGGAGCGGAGAACATAGCGATGAAGAAGTTTTGGAAACGCGCTGGTTTGAATTGGACGAGGTTCTTGATTATGAACTGCTTGGCGCCAACGCGCAAATGTTTGAGGAAATACTGCCGGAATTGAAAATGGTGATAGCGGAAAACGGCTTATAACGCCAATAACCCGATTTCCATGTATGAAAAAAGTAATGGTATTTGGCACATTTGATGTTGTACACATGGGACATATCCACATGTTGAAAGAAGCGAAAGAATACGGGGATTATTTGGTGGTTTGCGTCGCCCGCGACAAAAATGTTGAACTGATTAAAGGCGAGCGGCCGTATTATTCGGAAGGGGAGCGAGTGGAATTTTTGAAGCAAATAGCGATCGTTAATCATGTGATCTTGGGGCAATTGAATGATGTTTACCGGGATATCGGCATAATCAAGCCGGCCGTAATCGCCCTCGGCTATGATCAAAAGGTATTTGTTGATGAACTGGCCGACGCGATCACCGCGATGAATTTGAAGATTCCGATTGTTCGTCTGAAACCGTATCGGTCCGGCAAGTATAAAAGCGCCAAATTAAAAAGATATATTCAAAAATTAGCTTGAAATAATATGCTTGATATCAAATTCATTCGCGAAAATATAGAATCGGTAAAACAAAATTGCGCGAATCGCGTGGTAAAAATAAATATTGATCGGCTGATTGAGACAGATGAGCTCCGTCGTCTTAAATTACGCGAGATTGAGGCACTGCGCGCCACCCGCAAAGCCGGTTCAAAAGGAAGACCGGATCCCGAGGAGATTGAACGGCTACGCGCGTTGGGGGATGGTATAAAACAAAAAGAAACGGAATTGGCGGATATTGAAAAGGAATACACAGAGTTGATGCTGCAAATTCCCAATTTGACGCATCCGGAAACGCCGATCGGCGGTGAAAACGATTATAGAATTATATCGGAAAAACCCGCGCCGGAATTTTCTTTTGCTCCAAAAAATCACGAGGAATTATTAACAAATTTGGATTTGATAGATTTTGACCGCGGCGCCAAAGTTGCGGCCGCGAAATTTTATTTCGCGAAAAATGATTTGGTTCGTCTCAATCAAGCGCTCATCAATTACGGAATTGATCTGGTCGCGCGACACGGCTATACCCTTATGGAAACTCCGGATATGGCGAGAAACAAAATTTTGGAAGGAATCGGTTTTAATCCGCGTGGTTCGGAGACACAGGTCTATTCGGTGGAAAACACTGATTTAAGCTTGATCGGCACCGCGGAAATCACGGTTGGCGGCTATCACGCCGATGAAATTTTGGATTTGGTGGATGGACCGAAAAAATATGCGGCGCTTTCGCATTGTTTCCGTACCGAAGCGGGAGCCTACGGCCGAGAGAGCCGGGGATTGTATCGCGTGCATCAATTTACCAAATTGGAAATGTTCGTCTATTGCCGACCGGAAGAAAGCGAAACATTGCACAATGAACTGCTGGCGATTGAAAAAGAAATTTGCGACGGACTTGGTTTATCTTACCGAGTGATTGATGTAGCGAGCGGCGACCTGGGCGGTCCGGCCTACCGCAAATACGATATTGAAGCTTGGATGTCAATGAAGGGTGACGCTACCAAACAAGGAGATTTCGGTGAAATCACGAGCGCCAGCAACTGCGCGGATTATCAGGCCAGGCGTCTGAATATCCGCTATCGCGATGGATCCGGAGATCCCGCCTTTGTTCACACTTTGAACGGCACGTCTGTCGTAACTAGCCGTTTTCCCATTGCGATCGTGGAACAATACCAGCGGGCGGACGGAACCATCAGCGTGCCGGAGGTTTTGCAAAAATATCTAGATAAAAAAGTAATCGGCTAGGATTTTATGATTACTGATTTTTCGGAAAAACTATTATTGGTGATTGTTCCCGGCTGGGGCGGCACGCGGGAAACTTGGTCCGAGTTTATCGGATTGGCGGAAAAGTATTTCGCAATCAGCTGCGTGGAGTTGCCATGTTTTGGCGAGGAGCCCTGCCCGACGGAGGTCTGGGGAGTGGCCGAGTACGCCTCCTTTTTGAAAAATAAATTACTCTCATTGGGAGTCTCCGGAGCAGACATGATTCTCCTTGGTCATTCCTTTGGCGGGGTGGTGGCGACGCGCCTCGTAGCCGATAATCCGAATATCTGCTCCCGTCTGATTTTGAGCGGCCCGCCGATTATCAGAAAGAAAAAGGGAATTCCAAAGCGATTTTTTGGGGAGCGGCCAAAATAGGGAAGATTATTTTCCGAGTGCCATTCATAGAAAAATTTGATGTTTACGCGCGAAAAGTTTTTTACGCGGCAATCAAATCCGATTATAACCAATCCTCCGGAATTCAAAAAGAAATTTTTAAGAAGATCATTTCCGAAGACCAGACTGGCATTTTGGCCACAATTCGGATTCCAACTTTGGTCATATTCGGCGATAAAGATACCTATGTCGATCCCCGCGACGGAGAGAAAATAGCATCCCTGATACCGAACGCGGAATTGCGATTAATCGCCGGCGGACGTCATGGTTTGCATATGCAGCAACCGGAGAATTTATTGAGAATAATCAGCGAATTTAAGAATTCAGGAGTATGAATTACGAAATCAGCGTTTTAACCATCTTGGTCGCGATCCTGTGGTTCGGGAGCGCTTCCCTTGATTACTCCGAATTTTGCTATATTTGGCAATTAAAGGAATACCGCTGGGACAGAATCAAGGATTTTTTCAACACCAAGCAGGGGAGAGATTTCCGATTCAGTTATCAATTATTTTGGCGATCGCTCGCCGCTTTTATTTTGTTTTTGTGGCCAATCAATCAGACGGAAATTTTTGAATACATTCTCTTGGTTTTTTTTGCGGTTGATTGGGCGCTGGCTGTCCGTAAAAAGCGGAATTTGAAATTAAGGTTTCCTCGAAAAACCAAAAAAGCCGTTGCCATTATCGCGTTCTCTCTGGCTATTGAGGGAATTTTAATAATTTCTAGCAGTGACAAAATGATAATCTTGGGGCTGATAATTGCCCGTTTTTTTATTTTATCGGGAGCAGTTTCTTTTTTCAACAAATTGACCGTTATTCTCAAAAAAATTTATATTCGCCGCGCCACAAAAAAAATGCTGAATTACCCGAATCTGACGGTAATCGGCATTACCGGCAGTTTTGGCAAAACAACCACCAAGGAGTATTTGGCGCATATTTTGTCCGGTAAGTGTAATGTGGCTAGGACGCCATTACATGTCAACACTGAAATCGGCGTGGCGCAATATATTTTGCGCACCGATTTTAGAGGTATGGAAGTGTTTGTGGTGGAAATGGGCGCGTATCGCGTCGGGGAGATTAAACAAATCTGCGATATCGTTCGTCCCAAAATAGGCGTTCTTCTCGCCATCAACGAGCAGCATTTGTCATTGTTTGGCAGTATAGAAAATACGCAAAAAGCGAAGTATGAACTTTTGCAATGCTTGCCCCCGGACGGTTTAGCGGTCGTGAACAACGATAATATTTATTGCCGAGGATTGCTTGATACGATCCGATGCGAAACCAAAACCTTCGGCTTGGAAGAAGAGTTTAAGCCGAATTTTTTGATTGAGGATATATACAAAGACAATAAAGGCGAAATCGGGCTGTCATTCCGGGGGAAGTATCAAGATGAGAATTTTCGGATCAAGACTTCAATAGTAATGAGTTATAGTGTTTTTAATGTCGCGCCCGGCGTGATTATCGCGAGGCATTTGGGTTTGTCCTGGTTAGAGATCAACGAGCGAACCGGAAGTTTGTCCTTGGCTTCGGCCGGAGTGAAGACATTTATCCACAAAAAATGCGTGGTGATAGACGACAGTTATAATTCCAATCCAGCCGGCTTCAAAGCGGCTTTGGATTTTCTTTCCGAATTTTCTTCCGGCAAGAAAAGGATCGTCGTGACGCGAGGGATGCTGGAATTGGGGAGTAGAAGCGACGAATTGCACGAAATTGTCGGCGGTGAAATCGCTTTTTCCGCCGATCAACTCGTGATTATCAGCCCGGATTACGCCATTCCGCTTTCCCGAGGAGTGGGTAGTAAGTATCAGACGGAAATTATTCTCAAGTACCGGCCGGAAGCATTGATGGATTTTTTGGAGCCGTTGAAAAATCAGGATTGCGTAATACTTCTGGAAAATCGCTTGCCGATTTCGGTTTATAAAAATTTTATAAAAGATTTTTCTCCTCTCCGAAATTTTTAGCATAGTATGTTCGCAAAAAAATTTTTGTTTACCGGTTTTTCACCCAATGACACCAGCCGTGAAGTGGCGCGAGCATTGAAATTTTTGTTATTTCCTTGGCAATGGAGTAGAATAATCGCCGGTTCTGGAGCCGATGAGGTGGAGAAAAAATTGCGCGCTTATTTGCCGGTTGGCGATGTAATCTGTTTTGATAGCGGCCGCACCGCTTTGTACTTCGCCATTAAGTATTTGAATCTGCGGTCGGGACAGGAGGTCTTGGTACAAGCTTATACTTGTGTCGTCGTGATAAATTCAATCAAGGCGGCCGGCGGCACGCCGGTATATGTGGATATTGACAATGATTTCAATATGAACACCGCTGACGCGGCGAGTAAAATTTCCGATCGAACGCGCGCGATCATCATCCAACATACATTTGGAGCGGCTGCCACCGGTTTGGACAATTTACTCGGTATTGCCCGTCGGCACGGTCTTTTTATAATAGAAGATTGCGCTCATTCACTCGGAGCAACCGATAAAGGCCGAAAATTGGGAACAGTGGGCGATGTGGCGGTTTTCAGTTTTGGCAGTGATAAGATAATTTCCGGGGTTAGAGGCGGAGCGCTCGCGGTAAAGGATTCTTCCGTGGCGTTGGCGGTTCGCGGTTTTCAAAATCAACTGCCAACGTCGAGATTTGGAAAAACGATTCAGCATCTGATCCACATCCCCGTATTTTTTGTTGGAAAAAAGTTATATGGCTGGGGCATCGGCAAGGTGATCTTGTTTTTGGCTTCAAAATTCAACATTGTTAATAAAATAATTTATCCGGCGGAGAAGCGGGGCGAAGCGGTGGATTTTTACCCCGCCCGAATGCCCAACAGCCTGGCGTTATTATTGCTTGATCAACTGGATAATTTAGACGCGAATATCGTCCACCGGAGAAAAATCGCTAAAATTTACTCTGAACAAATTACGAATAAAAATTTTGTTCAAGAAGTTTTTAATCCGGAATCGACTTATCTGCGTTATCCAATGCTCGTAAATGGCGTTGACGAAGTTTTGAAGATGGCGAAAAAGTCGGGGATTATTCTCGGTGATTGGTATTCAACCGTGATCGCGCCGCAAGATGTGGATGTGGCTAGACTGGGTTACAAGTATGGCTCGTGTCCCAGAGCGGAGCAGATGGCAAAATTATCAATAAATTTACCGACCGATGTCGGCGTTAATCCGGACGACGCCGCGCGGATTGTCGGCGTAATCAATAGTTGTAAAATATGATTGAAATAAATTTGATTGAGAATGTCACGGAGTGGGAAAGTTTTGTTTTGAAACAAGAATACGCGCTATTTACGCAATCTTTCAAGTACGGCGAATTTTATCGTCGGATGGGGGAGGATGGCTGGATTTACGGCATTTACGAGAATGGATTGTTGCTTGGCGGTTCGTTAGTTGTTAGCGTCCACGCCAAAAGAGGAAATTTTCTTTTTTTGCCATATGGTCCGATTATAGGCGACGAATCCAGGCTGGGGGAGTTGCTCCCGATTTTTTTTGAAAAATTGAGGAAATCAGCTTCGTCCGACGGCTATGATTTTATTCGGGTAAGCCCATTTCTTGATAATACCGAGGAGATCAAAGGAGTGTTCCGCAACGCCGGTTTTCGAGACGCGCCGATACATATTATGGCCGAGCGCACCTGGATACTGGATTTGTCGGCTTCAGCCGATGAAATTCTGAGGAACATGGAAAAAAATCATCGTAATTTGATTAAACGGTGTGAAAAATCCGGCGCGGTCGTTAGTAAGAGCGGAGACGCGGCGGCCGCCGGACAGTTTAACAAAATTCACGATTATACGGCTGAGAGGCATAATTTTCATCGTTTTTCAAAAGAATATGTCCTGAATGAATTCAATTCTTTCGCTCCATCCGGCGAAGCCTTGGCGTTCAGCGCTTTTCTGTCCGACGGCACTTTGGATTCGTCCGCCATCATCATTTATTATGGCAATATGGGAGCTTATCGCCATGGCGCGTCCCTTTTGACGGATCGAAGAATACCGTCATCATACCTGATTCAATGGGAGGCGATTCTTGAAGCAAAAAGACTGGGCATGAAATACTATAATTTTTGGGGCATCGCCCCGGATGGAGCGCGGAGCACCCATCCTTTTTATGGCATCAGCCATTTCAAGAAAGGGTTCGGCGGTCGGCCGAAGGAGCTGATCAGTTGTCAGGATTTACCGGTCACGAAGCGCTATTGGATCAACTGGCTGGTTGAAATGACTCGCAGTTTTCGGCGCGGTTTCAAATAATGATGTCTTATAATACAAGCGATGTTTAGGTCTATTCTCAATCGCCACAAGATAATACGCCGATTCGGTCGGCGGATTCACACGGCGCGCGCCGCCATTAGTATTTTGTCTTCGGAAGAGGAAAAAAGTAACCGTGATTTTTCCTGGAACGGTCGCGTTGAAAATCCATTCGCGGCGAGAGGCGCGGCGGTAAAATACTTGAAAATAAAAATCGGATTTTTGATCGGATGCGTGGCGGCAATTATTATTTTGCTTCTGTATCATCCGTTTTTTAGAATAACCTTAATCAGTATTTCCGGCAACCAGCGCGTCAAAAAAGAGGATTTACAAAAAACGGCGGAGGGGATAATTTTTTATAAAAAATGGTTTATTTTGCCTCAAAACAGTTTTATTTTCGCCAATGTCGAGGAAATCAAGGACATAATGAAGAAGAGATTTCCGATTGAATCGATTGTGGTTACGAAGACTTTTCCAAACGCTATCAGCGTGGCGGTGCAAGAAGAGATACCGTCAATGATTTTTGGCAATGGCAAGCAGTTCGCCTATATAGATAATAGCGGAAAAGTGATTGAGGTCGTGAGAAATGTGATGAATTATGAGTGGATTGAAACCGTAAAGCACACCACCTCCACCGCCAGCGACGGCCTGGCGACAACTAACGCGGAGGTAATTTCCAGAGTGCATAAGCCTGATATTCGTCAATTACAATCCCAATTTGGCGCTTATCCGGTCGTGTATGACAAAGTCGGAAAAAACGAAACGGTAAATGAAATTGTCATGACTGAGAAAATCGCGACCAATATTTTGGATTGGGTCGGCGCGCTCAAGAGCCGAAGCGATATTCCGCTTAATTATATCGTTTTAGACGGTGAAATAGGGGAGATGGTTATCAAAACCAAGGAGGGTTGGGAAATCAGGACCAGAGCGGATGTTGAGGTCAAAGAACAATTTGAAAATTTGCTTTTGATTTTACGCGAGAAAATAAATAATCGGCGGAATTTAAGTTATATTGACGCGCGCCCGGACGGCCGTTTTTACTGGCAATAACCTAGTGGGGGCAGGCGTTAGAAATGGTTTTTGGCCTGCTCCGCTCCTTTGATATAGCGTCGCACAATATATCTTATACGACACTTACTTAATTTACTTTCGCCGAGCGTTTGATTTTTCGATCAACTGGGATGTTTCATTTCGAAAATTTGAGTCAATGACTCACTCGAAGCCTGTATCGGCGTTATCAGGATATTTTTCATATTTACATACAGTTTGTCTGTTTTAATATGAAAATCAAAAAACCATTATATTTTTTGATTTTCAGCTGTTTTTTAACTGATTACGGCGGAAACCATCGGGATGTTCAATTTTTTCACCGGCCACTCCCCTGCCGCTTGACGATTTTTTGCTTTTAGACTGGCCGCGACATGAACTGTTTGAGGATTGAATTTAGCGGCCAATTTGTCTATAGCCTCATAGACGCGACGGACCCGCTCCAAAGCAAGGGGCGAGTCAAAAAGAGAGCCCTGGATTTTGCCGGCCTCCTGCAAATCGGACAGCACGGCGCCGGTGGCGCGGTATTTCAATCTCGGAGAATATATTTGTTCAAATAATTTTCTAACTTGCGGAATGATATCAATCGGATAATTGGAAATTCGGTTAAGAACGGCATCGATTCCGTGGAATTGAAAATTGTCGTCCTTGATGAAGATTGAAATTCTTTTGGGAGCCAGTTCATAGCGTCTGGTTTTAGCGCAGGCGGCTTCAATATTTTTGATGAGTTCGGCGTAGACGGTTTCCTTGTCGGCCGTCGTCGGGCTGAATGTTCCGGTTTTGGAAATTGAAGCGTACGATGTTTTTTGCTCGGAGATGACCGGATAGGTCATTCTACCATTCAATTCGTTCCAGATTTCTTGCTGGGGTTTATCAAAATAATGATTGATGAATTCTCTTGGCCGGGTGGCGAAATCATAGGCGGTGAAAATATCCAGGCCGCGCATATAAGTAGCGGTATTTTTTCCCACCCCCCAGATTTTGTCTATGGAAAAATCTTTCAAATAATCCGGCAAATCTTTCAGGTTGATGCAGGCGTAACCGTTCGGTTTGTTGAATTGCGAAGCCAGTTTGGCCAGCACTTTGGTGGGCGCCAAACCGACGGACACGGTGATATTCAATTCCGTTTGGATGGTTCGTTTGATCGCTCGCGCCACTTCTTGATAATTGACGCAGGAATTCATCCGCGCTTCGGTGATATCCACGAAACCTTCGTCAATGCTGTATTCTTCCACCTCCGGATTAAAACGGCGAATAATGGCGAACATCCGTTTGGAATAAAGGGCGTAGGTTTCATAATCGCTATTGACGATAATGACACCGGGACAAATTTTTTTGATTTCCCGCATCGTCATTCCCCTTTTTATGCCCTTGCTTTTGGCTTCATAACTGATGGAGGTGGCTATTCCCCTCTCGTAGCCGGTGATTACCGGCTTACCTTGTAAATGAGGGTGGATGGCCTGTTCGCAGCTGGAAAAAAAAGCATCGGCATCAATATGCACTATCGCTTTCGGTAGAGTGTTGGTTTGTGTCCAGGCCATATGATGTTTTTAATATTTTCTGACGACGCTCGCGACCGTGCCGGCGATTTTCAATTCGCTGCGCGGGTGGATATCGGGATAGTTTTTGTTGGCCGGTCTTAAAAATATTTTCTCTCCCCTTTTTATATAATACTTGATGGTCCATTCATGATCCACTTCGGCGATGATAATGTCGCCGGTTTTTGGCAACCGGCTTCGGTCCACGATCACCATATCTCCTTCCATGATGCCGGCGTCCACCATGGAATCGCCGGAAACGGTCAAAAGATAAGTGGCTTCGGGATTGCGGATCAGCCATTGATCCAGACTCATGGTCGTGGTATTCAGGTTTTCTTCGGCGGTTGTCGGAAATCCGGCTTGAACCGTGCCTAGCACTCGCAGTCCATAGAGACTTTCGGTCGCCAGCAGCTTGCCAACCCTATCTTTCTTGATAATCCCCTCTTCAATGAATTTTTCCATGTAGCGATGAAGCGAGCCTTTGGATTTCAGATTAAACAGTTCGGCTAACTCATCATAAGACGGCAGTTGTTTGAATTTTTTGAAATAAGTTATCAATTTTTTCTTTCTTTCCAGGTATGTTTGGTCGGGCATATTTTTATTTTTAAGAGTGATAAAAGCAGTATAGAGAACATCTGTTCTCATTGCAAGCGATTTTATCCCCAATTTTGTTGATAACTTTTTTTTCGCGAAAAAACCGGCTACGAAGCCGGTTTTTAGGGTTTATTTTTTAGTTTAGATAATTGAGAGGGTCGGTCGGTATCCCGTTTTTTCGAACTTCAAAATGCAAATGAGGGCCGGTCGTGAATGGTCCGGCTCCGACCGTGCCGGGAGTGGCGCCGGATTTGCCGATGATGTCCCCTCTTGTCACGAATTGATCTTCGGACACTGCGAGCCCGCTCAAATGTCCATAGACCGTGGAAATGCCGTCGGAATGGATGATCATGATATAACTGTAGCAGGAAGCGGAGGCGCAACGTTTGGCGCGGGCGATGTAGCCGGAAGCGGCCGCTCGGACAGTTGATCCTTGAGGGGCGGCCAGATCAATGGCGCTATGTTCAAAAATATTGCGGAAAGGATAACCGGCATCGTGGAAATAAGCGGTAATGCGCCGACTGGCGAGTGGCCAGGCGAGATTCTCGGTGTTTTGGTCAAATTTTTGCTGTTCGTTTTTTTGCTGTTCTTCCAGTTTTTGACGCACTCTTTTTTCAATGCCCGCGATATCGCCTTCTATTTGCTGATATTGAGTTCTCAAATTGGAGACCAATGTTTTGTATCTAAGCTCCGATGATTGCGTTTCCACCAGTAATTTCTGTTTGAAGTCCACCTGTTCCCCCAAATTGGCTATTTTTTCTTTCAATTCTAGGTTCAGAGATTCGTAGGTTTTCTTCCTCTCGTCGGCTTGATTTTTTTTGGTTTGCAATTCTTCTTCTTCCAGACGTAATGTTTTGGCGCTGTTGCCGAGATCATTTTCAATTTTTTTCAGATATTCCACCCGACTGTAAAAATCAGAAAAATTATCATAGGCCGCCATTATCTCAATGTATTTTTTGGAATTTTCTCGGTATAAATTTCTTATCAATTCGGCAATCAATGTCTTCTGCCTGGCAATCACTTTTTGTTTATCGTCAATGGAGAGTTTCAGGCTTTCTATTTCCAATTTTATGGATTCAAGTGTCAGGCCGGTGGCTTTGATATCCAGTTGCACCTGGGTGATGCGATTGTCAAGCAGAGCCATTTGGTTTGATAGAGAAACCGATTGCAACCGGGTTTTTTCAATTTTACTTTTGTATTCGTCAATCGCTTTTTGGATTTCTTCCACTTTTTTCTTTTTTTCCGCCACTTGGCTGTTTAAGGTATCAATTTCCTCCTTATTACCACCAGTTGGTTCGCCAAGCGCAAACTGAGGCAGTATCATGAGCCCCAGCAAGATTAGCAATAAGAAAAATTTTATTTTTCGCATAAAATATCAATGGACGCAGTATAGCATAAAAAAGCGGTTATAAAAACCGGTAAGCCGATTAGATTTTCGCGCGCTAGATCATCGCCAGCGCCCGCGCGATTCTGTCCAGGCTTTTTTCTTTGCCGAGGACGGCCGCGATTTCAAACGGCCCGGGAGAATTTTTTTGACCGGAGAGGGCGACGCGCATCGGACAAAGAATGTCCCCCACCCCCTGTTCGGTTTCTTTAATCCAACCCAGAATGAGAGCTTCCAGTTTTTCTTTGTTCCAGTTTTGAGTATCAATTGTGTTCAATAATTCCCGCAGTTTTTTCAGATTGGCTTTTGTTTGTTCCGGTGTACTTTTTTTCCATACCAATATTGTTTGATCATATTCCAAATTTTCCGTGAAAATGAATTTGGTATTTTCCACGATTTCAACCAAAGTGGATGCTCGATCTTTTTCCAGAGCCACCACGCTCGTGAGCCAGTCAAAATCAAGGTCGTTCAATCCTGTTGCCGCGAAAAACGGCTTACAAAGTTCGGTTAATTCCGTAAGTGGCAAAGCGCGCAAATACTGCTGATTATACCAATTCAATTTTTCCAAATTAAACACCGCCCCGGCCTTCATTACCCGCTCAATATTGAATTCACCGGTCAATTCTTTCAGGCTGAAAAGTTCTCGGTCGTCACCCGGATTCCAGCCGAGGAAAGCCACAAAATTTACGAGCGCCTCCGGCAGATACCCCTTGTCGTGATAATCCCCCACCGCCACATCCCCTTGTCGCTTACTCAATTTTGATTTGTCTGGATTGAGTATCAGCGGTAAATGCGCGAATGCCGGCGTTTCCCAATGGAACATGCGGTACAGTTCCAAATGTTTGGGAGTGGAAGAAATCCACTCATCACCGCGGATAATATGAGTAATTCCCATCAAATGATCATCCACCACCACCGCGAAATGATAAGTAGGATAGCCATCGGACTTGAGAATCACCTGGTCGTCAATCAAATTGTTCTGGAATTCCACCCGGCCGTGAACGAGGTCGTCAAATTCCGTAGTCCCGGTTCGCGGCATTTTCATGCGAATTACATGAGTTTCGCCGGAATTTATCCGTTTGGCCGATTCTTCTTTGTCAATATCTCGGCAAGCGCCGTCGTAGCCGGTCGGCAGTTTATTCAATTCCTGGTATTGGCGCAATTCAGCCAATCTTTCTTTGGCGCAAAAACAGGGGTAGGCGTGATTATTATTCAATAATTCTTGAACATATTTATGGTATTTTTCCAACCTTTCCGATTGGATATACGGCCCCGACTCCCCTTTTTGAATCAATCGGTTATCGTCGCCGATATCCACTCCTTCGTCAATAAAAATTCCCGCCCATTGCAGAGATCGGATGATATTTTCGAGGCCGCCTTCAACCAATCTTTCGCGATCTGTGTCTTCCACTCGCAAGACGAAGATGCCGTTATTTTTTTTGGCGAATAAATAACTGAACAAAGCGGTACGCAAACCGCCGACATGCAGATAACCGGTGGGACTGGGAGCAAAGCGGGTTTTTATCATATTGTTATGGATGTCAGTCGGACATTATGCGGGACATTGTGATGCCGGCGGCGACCGCGACATTCAATGATTCGGCGCCACCCCTACCCGGAATAGTATAGCGTTCGGTAATCAAATTATCAAGTTTTGGTTCCAGCCCATGCGATTCGTTGCCGAAAATATAGATGGTTTTTTTTGGGCTTTTCATTTCGGTCAAATTTTTTCCGGCCATATCCAAGGCCACAACCGCGTAGTTTTGTTTATCCTTCAAGTTGGAAATGGTCTGAACAATATTATTACTCTCAAAAATTTTTACGCGGAACAGCGAACCCATGGTGCTTCGGACCACCTTGGGATTGTACGGCTCCACCGTATCTTCTCCCAGAATGATGTTTTTTATTCCAAACCAATCAGCGGTGCGAATGATCGTGCCCAGGTTGCCGGGATCTTTCAGACCGGAGAGAGCGATAATCGGGGAATTGTCGGCCAGATCAACGGAGCCGTAATCCGGCGTTTCCACGATCGCGATTACGCCGGGGAAAGTCTCGGTGGTTTTGATGTTGTCAATATCCAGCCGTCCGCAAAATTCCGTTGCCACTTCGAGCGAATCCGCGAGCTTGATGATTTCGCGCATATCGTCTCTATCCCGCAATTTTCCGTCAATCACGATGAGCGCTACGGTCATTTTGGATTCCAACGCTTCACTCACTCCCTTTACCCCTTCCACCGTAAATTCGTTGAATTCACGCCGGTATTTTTTTTCTTGAAGTTGCTTCAGATGTTTGACGGTTTCCTTGGAAATCATACGATTTTATTTGAGGATTTATTTTTAAAAATTACTAAAAATGGAAAGACGACAATGGCTTTGAATATTCGGCCGATCCGTTTTGGTTCGCGTCCAAGTCGCCACAGCCATTCAAAACCGCGCCGCCTGACCCACCTCGGCGCTCTCCTCGTCTTGCCGGATAAATAGTCAAAGGCGCCCCCCACTCCCATGGCGATTTTAATGCTTGGCAGACGGGAGATATTTTTACTGATCCATTTTTCTTGTTTGGGATGGCCGAAGGCGACAAATAATATATCGGGCGATTTTCGGATAATATCATTTACAACTAGCTTGTTTTCCTCCTCGTCGTCATTCAGCACGGTTGAATTACCGAATTTTTTGAGAGTCAATTTCGGTCCGGGATGATATCCGGCGATAGCGAGATTGGGATGAAGACTCTTGATGTTTTTCGCGAGTTTTTCCAGTCCGCTTATGTCGCCACTGCCGAGAAAATATATTGTTTTGCCGGTTTTTTCGGCGAGCGCGCATATTTCCAATAGTAAGTCCACTCCCGCTAGCCTTTCAATTTTCATCTTTGCCATCAATTCTATCCCCCGTCCGTCGCAGATATTCAGGTCTCCGGCATTCAAAATTTCTTGAAAATGAGAGTCTCTGGAAGCGTCCACTAGCATTTCCGGGTTGGGGGTGAATATTAGATGCTGTTTGCCGTCAGTTAAAAAAAAAGCGATTTTCGCTAAAATTTCGTTTTTTTTCAAATTGTCTATTCTTACTCCCAGTATTCGGATTGTCATAATTTTTATTTGTTCACAGGGCGATCGTTGGAATTGTGCTATACTGAGAGTAGTTTAGCACAATTTGACAATATTTTCCAGTGTGGTATATTTATTGGCACTCGCATATATTGAGTGATAATAAGTAAGTAATTCTTACCTTAAATAAGCAAAAAAATAGTAATTTGAAATCCTTATTTCTTCATTATGTTCCCTCAAAATTTTACTCACAAATCACAGCAGGCCATTCAAGGCGCCCAGCAAATCGCCAATGAAAACGGCCAACAACAGGTAGAGCCACCTCATTTATTTTTGGCATTGTTGAATCAAGATGAGGGCGTGGTGACCACGATATTGAAAAAATTGAATGCCATCACCATGGAACTGGAAAATGAAGTACAGCGGATGATTGATTCGTTTCCGCGCCAGCCGTTCATGAATTCTCCGCGGAGTATTGGTCAGGTTCTTCTCGGGCAGGCAACCATTTATATTTTGGAAACCGCTGATCAGGAGGCGAAAAAAATGAAAGACGAGTATATCAGCGTGGAACATTTGCTTTTGGCTTTTCTCACCAATCGAAATCCGGTGAGCGATCTCCTCGGCCGCCAATCCATTCAATACAACGATATTTTGAAAGTTTTGGCCGGTATTCGGGGTAATCAACGAGTGGATTCCCCCGAACCGGAAACGCGCTATCAGGCTCTGGAAAAATACGGAATCAATTTGACCGAGCGGGCGAGGAAAGAAAAATTGGATCCGGTGATCGGTCGCGACGATGAAATCAGAAGAGTGATGCAGGTTTTGACGCGTCGCACCAAAAATAATCCGGTATTGATCGGTGAACCGGGGGTCGGCAAAACTGCCATTGCCGAAGGTCTCGCGCAAAGAATCGTCAATAGCGATGTGCCGGAAAATTTGAAAGACAAAGAAATCATTTCGTTGGACATCGGCTCCTTGGTGGCGGGCACTAAATTTCGGGGCGAGTTTGAGGAAAGATTTAAGGCGGTTTTGAAAGAAGTGATAGAATCTGCCGGAAAAATCGTTCTATTTATTGATGAACTCCATACGATTGTCGGCGCCGGTAGTTCCGAGGGCGCGGTGGACGCCTCCAATATGCTGAAGCCGGGGCTGGCGAGAGGAGAATTGCA
>ERZ1292630.856-Hain-H41-02um-R3-856-length-30817-cov-7_pt1 | contig 30817 bp, 14 predicted proteins | sample MGYA00564408_ERZ1292630 | MGnify/ENA primary metagenome ERZ1292630 (study PRJEB36523, sample SAMEA6512641) | groundwater metagenome | collected 2019-01-08 | study: AquaDiva: Metagenomics assemblies of 32 groundwater samples
GCCAACCCCCCCCCCCCAGAGTTTTTGTTTTTGGTTTTGTCTCCGCGTCAATACGAGCCAGCCCGATGGGCTGCCTTTGGTCGAAAGATGAGCGTCCCGCTGCGCAACGGCAAAGCAACGCGCCGTCAGCGACATCGACCGCCGCCGCCCCGTTGGTGAACGAGCCAACGACCGTTTCGGCAGTGCCTTCGTCTTCATCGCTTGCATTCGTCAAAGCATTGCCCGCCGGGGCCGTCAAGGCGCAGTGCTACAGCGTCTACGATGGTGACACGTTGTCTCTGACGGACCGCTCCCGCGTGCGGTTGCTTGGCGTCGACACGCCGGAATTAAAAGAGAAGGAGCCTTTCGCGGAAGAGGCGAAACGCCTGACGCAGTCCCTATGCGAAAGACGGGAAATATGGCTCGTGGCCGAAGGCGATCCGGTGGACAAGTATGAACGCCTGCTACGATGGATCTACGTTCCTGCAGAGGGCGGCTTCACGTGCGTCAATATCGCACTCGTGGAGCAGGGTCTCGCTGTGTACTATCACCCGTCGGGTTCCTCCTCTTCGACGCTGGAGGCCGTCTTGCTGCAGGCCCAATCGGTGGCGAGATCGCACGCCCGTGGAAAGTACGCTGCGTTTGAAGACGCCGATGTTTTCGTGACGTCGAACGGTAGGGCCTATCACCAGCGGTCCTGCCGCCACATCGCGGAGGTGCGCATTCACGTAATCAAGAAAAGCGCCGCCCTCGACAAAGGGATGACCGCGTGCCGAACGTGTTTATCGGGGACGACGTGAACCACCACCACACCGCGATCCACGGTAAAGGGTGACTCCCGGCCTCCCTGTTGTAGGCGGCGCGCGAGCGAGAGGGGTGGGGGCTGACCCCCGAACACGGAGTGCAGTGGTTGCGTTTGTAGTTTTTAGGTGTTTTCCCCGGTTAATTCTGGACCCCTTCGGCGGGAACGCGAGAGAGAAAGCGAGAACCGAACACTACAGGGAAGGTGCAGAAGAAATAAGATTTTCCGTGACACCATCACAACGAGGGGGCGATATGCAGGACGGCCAGCATCATTTTGGGCAGCGGCTCCTGGCGGAAGCCGTTGAACAGTGGTCAGATTACTACGTGAACTACGAAGGGCTAAAACAAAGTATTACGGCGGCCGCCGTGGCCGCGGCTAACGACGACATCGCGCAACTCAAGGACCTTGATGCCGTCTTTCGCGGCCGTTTGCACCGAGAACTCGCCACGGCGGAGGAGCACTTTTGTGTGCTGATGAGCGAACTCTACGCCCGCTACGACTCCATCAAGCGAGCGGCGAAGCTGTCACGGATGGCGGCGATCGAGGTCAAGGAACGAGGTCAAAATAGTCGCAGTTTCGACCGTGATGGGCCTGGCGCCTCCCTGGGCGGCATGCTCTTCACGACGGCTCCTGCCGCAGGAGGAGGGGGCGGCGGCGGGGGCGGCGGCGGGGGAGGGCCCTATGCCCACCTCCACGGCGGCGCGAGTGGCATGGGCGACGAAATGCCGACCATGGATCTCGCCAATCATTTCTTTCGGGCCACGCTAGATCAACAGCTGCACGAGTCCGGAGTCCTCAACTCGGCCGGTTCCCACATGCTCACTCCGGGTACCATGTTTCCATCCGCTCCAGTGGGGCAGCAGCGCTCTGCGGGAACCAATGCGCCGGTCGTGTCGTTCCCGCCGGCGGACGTTCCCCCCGGTAAGTTGCCCGGTGGCAGCCGAGCGCCAACCCTCACTCCCACCGCCGGTGGTGATTCAGAAGGACATCAGAGGCAATCCACCAGTGGAGCCCTACGTGCGGGGGGTGGCGGCAGCACAGAGGGGTCCGATGCGGCCGCGACGGCCACGCCGACGGCCGACGGCCCACCGATGTCGTTTCCGCGCATCGAGCAACCGGTGGCGGCAGCGATCCGAGACTCGTCGTCCGAGGCAGCGGGAGGCGGCGGGAGCACGGAGACCGGATCCGCCCTTCCACCACCACGCGGTTTACTCATGCCAAAATTTTCTTCCATGGCAGAATTCCCGAGCGAACCCCCCGTCGGACTGCGGCCAGCGGCATCCGCACGATCCGTCACGGCAGCCAGCGTCGAGCACCGAAGCTTTTTAGTGAAACGCTCTCTCCGGGCCTCGCCAGGTAGCATTTTGGTGCGATCGTCGGCGACGGGCTCCTTCGCGGGGATGGACAAGAGTTTGCTGCAAGGGGGTCAAGTCGACTCCACTGGCGCGATCGACGCAGACGCCGCCGCCGCTGGGGTCGCGACCCCCGGTATGCGTCGGTCGAAACGGTTTGCCTCAAGTGCCAACTTCGAAACGGCTGTCGCCGCGGCCGGGAGCACCCCACACCGCGGGTCGGTGAATCCACCATCGTCGAAACGAGGTATCACCAGCAGTTTCTTCCGCGTGATGGGTGACAACCGCCAGCGGCAACACGATGATGAATTCAGCGAATTCCTGCAACTCTACACGACCTGCCTCAAGGCGTTGCGCTTCGCGGAACTGAACGTCACGGCGGCCGAACGCGCCGCGGCGAAGTGGGACAAACGCATCGGCTCGACCGCCGCGTGGACACGCCTGCGAGAGCAGCAGAGTACCCGACCCTCCGCGCCCGGAGAGTCGGCCTCGGTCAGTTTGCGTCATCGCGTGACAGCCGCGCAACAGACGGCCGACCCCGAACGCCGACCCCTGCTATCCGGAGGAGGGGCGGCGGCCGTCGTGCCCGTGCCTCGGCTTCCGAGTTCGCTAAATGGCGACGACGAAGTCGACGATGACGCGGCGACGCCAACGGCGTCCACCATGCTGGCATTCGTCGCCCGGCAACTCGCGGAGAACGCCCTGCAAACAAGGCAGACGGAACTCCGCTCGTTCATTAAGCGCATCAAGGAGCACACGAAGAGCCGCTTTGAGGGGGGCATGGGCGGTTTGGCGGCGATTGACGGCTCGTCGTCGCAACCTTGGAGCATTAAGTGGCGCTGGACGTTCTTCGCGTTTCTGCTGATGTTCATCGTGTGGATGCTACCGATCTTCAAGGGCGAGGACATGGCACACCGGTGCGCCGCCATGCTCGCCGCGGTCGTCGTGTTATGGGTCACGGAGGCGATCCCTTTTTTCACCACGGCGATGCTCATCCCTCTCCTGGGCGTGCCACTGCAGGTCATCCCGGGGGACAAGGCGACGGTGGGCGTCACGTTGCTCAGCGTGACATTCGATCACGTGCAGATTCTCGTGCTCGGGGGACTGTGCATGGGCAAGGCATTGGCAAAGCACAAACTGGAAGCCAAGGCTGCCCGTTTCTTGCTCCGGTACACCGCCCATCGACCGAAGCTCTACTTCCTGTGCGTGATGCTGACCGGCGCGTTGGCGTGCGCGTTCATTTCGAACGTGGCGGCCCCCTTGCTGGTCCTCAACGTGGTGCAACGTACGCTGTGGGAGCTGCCCGCGAATTCCGGCGCGCCTCAAGCCATGCTGCTGGGCCTGGCGTTCGCCTGCAATTTTGGGGGTATGCTAACTCCGATCGCGAGTCCGCAGAACGCCGTTGCCGTGAAGGACATGAGTCCCGACACCGTGTCTTTCTACGGCTGGTTCGCGGCCGCGGCGCCGATAGTGTTTCCGGGCATTGTGGCCAGCTGGGCCTTGCTCCTCGTGATGTGGAAGCCATTCGACAACGTGCCGTACATCCCCGTGCCTCTCGACGACGATGACGGCGCCGATCGCAAAGTGGACCGGTTCGAGGTCGCCGTCGTGCTCGCCACCTGCGCAGTCACGGTCTTGCTGTGGTGCGTCCCCGTCGACGCGACGTTGGGGGACAACGGGATCATCGCGTTGATCCCAATCGTGGTCTTCTTTGGCCTAGGCATTTTGAAGAAGGACGATTTCAACACCTTATCGTGGCATCTACTGTTTCTCCTGGCAGGGGGCAACATGCTCGGGTTATGTGCGAGGGAGTCGGGTCTTCTAACGACCGTCGTGAGCGGCATCGAGCCGTTCCTCCACACGCACGGCGAGTGGGAGGTGATTGCCGTGTTGATCGCGGCGACCGCGCTCGTCACCACGTTCGTGTCCCATACGGTGGCCAGCCTCATTTTGATGCCGGTCGTCAATCGGATTGCGCGCGCGAGCACCACGTTGCCCAGTGCCCCGGCGCTGTCCTTTTTGTGCATTCTCATGTGCAGTGGCTCGATGGCCTTCCCCATCACGTCGTTCCCTAACGTCAATTCCTTGCTCGCCGAGGATGAGGCGGGCGAGCCCTACTTACGCGCGAAAGACTTTCTTCTTCCTGGGATGATCCTCAGCGGCCTCGTCTTTTGCATGCTCTGCACGTTTGAAATACCGCTCACCGTGGCGCTGCTGAAGTCGACGGCGAGCGTCCTGTCCACCACGTTGTTGTCCAACACGACGGCCGCTACCGTCGTGCCATCGACCCCTCGGCCATGAACTGTACTCTCTCTCTCGCCGGGGAAACGCGGGCTTTGTCCCTGTGCGGCAAGATTTTTCGTGTCGATGTCAAGATCGCGAGAGTGAAGCGCCAAAAAAAGCGGCACTTAAAGTAAATAAACGGCTCGCCACGTTGGCCGGGGAGGGCCACGCTTTCCGCACTGTCAACACGACGTTCCGGTGTGGCGTGCCATCGTCTCATGTGTAGCATCGCCAAGGATCGTTCGCAGCAGTCAACAAGGAGTGTGTTGAGACTTTTGTCTGTGGCACACACCTAAAACGGAAAACAGTCAATCTGCGGTAGCACAGACAGCGCTCCTTTTTTTCCCCCTGTCCAGCACCTCTCGGGCCAACGCGAATGCGCCGCCTCTGCCAGCGCATCACGCACCACGCCGCACCGGTTGGGGTGGTGGCACCAAATGCAGCCAGCCACTACTTTCGATCCGCGTCCCGATGTCATGGAGACGCAGCAGAGGCCGCGGCGAAGGCCACTGGGCTCTGGGGTGCCTACTTGCGGTTTTGTGTCGCCAATCCAGTCACCGGAGCGGTGGGCACCTCCGCGGTTCTGTGGGGTATCGGCGACGCGGCGGCGCAACGCATGGAGGCGGGCGGCTCCGAAACCGCCGCGGGCAGCGGCCACCAACACGGCACGACGCAAAGGGCGGAGGAAAACGCCGCTGGGCAGTCAACCCCGGCACATCACGCGAACGCATCTTTCGATAAAGCTCGCTGGTTCGGAACCGTGGTCGAAGGCAGCGGCGTTGGCGGGGGTCTGGGTCTGTTTTGGTACGCGTTCCTCGACACGTTCGTATCAAAATACGCAACTTCTGGTTCGCTGAAGTTCGTTGGTATGAAGCTGGGTTTGGAGTTTCTCGTTTGGCACCCGTTCACGTTGTTCACCTTCTGGACATTCGTCGGTCTCGTTCAAGGCTCTTCTTGGTCTCAAATCAAACGTGAACTGCAAACCGATTATTCTGCCGCGCTGGCCAGCGAGTATGTCCTGTGGGCTCCCATCGACATCCTCAACTTTTGGCTCGTCCCTGTTCATTTGCAAGTCCTGTGCATTAACTGCGGCTCGTTGCTCGAAGCCGTCGTGATCAGCCACATACACAGCCACGGGTTTCCTGACATTTTTGGTGCTGGCTCCAAACACGATGACGCGGCGGCGGCATTGGCGCCACCCGTCATTCCCGGCGACGAGGAAATGAGGCGCCGACCCGACGGCAGCCTCACCGTTGAATCGCGACAGTCGCAGTCATTGCCCTTCAAGGGCACCCAACGCGACGCCCTCCCGGGTCCTATCCACCGCGCGATTGGTCAGGCGCTGCGGAAACCCGCGTCGTTGAAAATGGCGGAGCAGGACTGGTCCGCGCTCGATACCGACCAACGTGGGGTGCTGACCCTCGAGCAGCTTCAATCGCAAGTGGCCGGAAATCGCCTTCCGGGAGTGTCCGACAAGCTCGTGGCGCGGTTCCTCGGCACGGCCTTGTTGGAACGTGCAAGGCGCCGCGGCCAATCCGGTGCGCCAGCGCTGCTGTCTTCGCCGTCGTCTGCTGGATTCATCACGAAGGCGGAGTACATGGCGTTGCTCCGGAAGCTACACGAGGTCGATTTTGAATATGAAAACTTCGACCACGTCGTGTTCAGTCTTTTCGACACCAATGGGGACGGCGTCATCGACCGCCATGAGGCCGCGTCGTTCGTTGACGTCGTCGTCGGCTGCCAGCGGCTGGTGGGAAGCGCAGCGGAGAGCCGCGGCGACGGCCCCCGTAGTGGTTCCTCGCCAACCGAAACACACGGCACAACCACCGTCACGCAGCTCTTCGACAAATACGACCTCAACAAAGACAATCAACTGTCCTTCGCAGAAGTTCGCCGCGTACTGCGGGACCTACGCAAGGCAGAAGGGTGACGTGAGGCACTCGTCGTCAAGAGAGGCACTCAACGCCCTTCTCCCCTCCGCCATCGCCGGCGTGGTCGGGGGCGAGTGTGTGTAGCTAGGCAGCGCATATGGTTTCCAACGAGAATCGTTTGCCGCCAGGGGGTGGGCGGCGAACACATTTAAATTTACGATCGAAGCCAGTCTCGAATCTTCGATCGCGGCCGGATCAGGTCGTTGGGAAATGCCCAATATTTCATTTTGTGTTGACGTGTCGTGCGACAATAAGGAAGGGATACAAACGTACATCCTCCTCCTTCTCCGAACAAGTGATCGTTGCGAGGGAGAGGACCTTCCAACGATCAATCTCCATTCCTTTCAAAGAGAAGGTGACTTCATCGCGGGAGTCGACTTATCGCGGCATGGGAGCCGGCGTACGAACGACGCTCGGAAAGGACCCATCTCAAAGCAATTCGTAGCACGGGGAGCAGCGTTTCCCGAAGCGACCTGTTCGGGGTGCTTGTCGAGGAAAATTCCCGCAGCCGCGCTGCCGCTTCTTGCGCGCTCCGTGAAGCACTCCAAGAGGCAGTGCGCCGCCAGAAAGTATGGTGCACCGCGTGATTCTGCGGGCCTCTCCGCTGCGATGGTCGGTACCGCGACGTTCGTCTACATCCCCGACGCCTTCAACGGCGGCCCCAACCCCTTCGAGATCCTTGTGACTGCGGACGTCGACGAGGCCACGGCGTGATGTACGCATGGCGGCCGACGTGCTCAAGACTAGCTGCGCCGGCGACTGCGACGATAACCTGCTACTCGATGTTGCTCAACTCATCATCGACGAGAACCTCGCCACATACCCGTCTGAGGTCGGTGGCGTCGCGTTTCGGCACTGTTTGTCGAGCGAGCACCCCGAGGGGGATCGTGATGGTTTTTGCTTGAAGGATCGAGCGAGGGCCATCGCAGTACGCGGACCTGATGACCAAGCCGACAAGGGACCTCCTCTTCTCTGGCGTGAGAGTGCAACGCAGCATAAACGACGACATGCTCACGCCGCGTCACATCGATGGGCAAGGGAGGAAGGCTCCTGGTGAAGGGAGGAAGTTGTGGCTCCGTGGCCCAGGTGGGCATAATGTGGATAATGTGGATGTAACACATAATGATGCGTTTCAGTTTGTCCAGTGTTTTTATCGTTGGGTGTAAGATTCGAACGACCTTTTCGTTCCCACAGTTCGGCTCTTTAGCACTACAGGGCGAATGCCGCCCAAAGCAAAACGATTCAACCGCCGGTTTTCCGACCATGTTGATGCGGTGGCCACCAGCCCATTTCCAAATGGGCCGCGACGAGCGCCGCCACCTTCCGGCATGGCAACAGCAACCGTCCTGTCCGGGGTCGTCGTGCCTGGCTATGGCTTCCGTCTTTCGGACGACAAGGACTGGAGCACCGCCGTTCCACTCCCATCTCAGTCCCCGTTTCCGCTTCAACGGAAACCACCCGAGCCGGTTCCGCTGTCCGAAATCGTGAACGCGCATCGGCCTACCATCCTGTACAATTTCCCCCTCCCGGACGACGCGTCACGGTTTGGCGACGTCACACGACCGCGGCGTCAACCTCGTGGTCCGCCGCCTGCCGCGACAGTCAACCTCCCTGTCGACCGACGACACCGGTCGTCGGTCGTGCTTCCTCCGGCGACAACCGCGGAACCCCCCAGGCAGCACCCCGCTCGACGGCAGCCCCTTACGGAAGCGTCGTCGCCCTCCGTTGACGCGGCACGCCCATCGCCATTTCCCGTGAGCAGCCGCACCGAGAACGGTCTCTCTGCTCCGCCGCCTGCGACGACGTGGCCGCTACAGGTTACCGCCCCGTCGCCGGCGGCGCCTCCTCCGGCCGCACCTCCTCCGGCTGCCTCTACCTCAGACGGATCGCAGAGCATCCATCCGGTCACGTCGTCGTCGCGACGTGGTGTATCCGTGCTTTCCGCCGCTGCCCCGCCACCACCTCCAGCGCCGCTGCGATCCCGCGGCGAACCTCATCCTTCGCTGGGTGCGGGAGGCTGGGAGCTGGCGGATTTTTCGTATGAGGCACTCCTCGAACTTGGTTCACTTGCGGTGCCGACCGGACTTGACAAGCGTCAGTTGTCGAAATTCAAACCGGTGCCGTACACGAAAGCCGGCAGCAGGATCACCGCAAACACCGGAGGCGCGAAGCTTAGAGCCTCGACGATGGAGATGGAAGTGGAGGAATGCGCCATCTGCCTTGATGTGCTCCAGGAAGGGCAGCCATCGCTGCGCGTCGCCTGTGGCCACGCGTTCCACGACCGGTGCATCCTGCATTGGCTGTCGAGAACGAACAAATGCCCCATGTGCCGGTTTGAGATAGTTCGGAAAAATTAGTGGAAAGGGCACGTCATCGGGCCCCGTGTGATCTGAGGGTGACACACGCCTCACGTCTCCCAGTGTGCGTGGGGCGACTACATAACGTACCTAACGGTGCTTGTCTGTGTTATCCTTCGACCGGCGTTTAAAGTGGCAGAGATAGGGAGAGAGAGAGAGAGAGAGAGAGAGAGAGTACGAGACCGGAAAGTAAAGTCCTGTCTTTCCATTCTCCTGACTGTCCGCATTTTTACCTTACTCTTTCGCCTCTGTAATGTTGGGGGGCACTGCCGCTGGCAAGGGCACGTGGGTGGCCAGGACGGTGCTTCCCGTGCCAAAGCCACCAAATCGATACGTGCACGTCGTCGGACAGTTCGACGAGCTCGACGTGCGCTTCGCCTCGAAAACGGAAGAGTTAGTGGCCCGACGCAAAGCCAAGTCCACGCGGCTCATTGGTAAGCTCATGGCGTTGCGAGAAGAGAAGGCCATGTCCATCCCCTCTCCCGCTGCAATGATGCCACACGATGCCTCGGCCAAGACGATGCCATCTGGAACCGGGGTGACGTCACCGAGGAGCAAGAACCGCCGTGCCCGCAACGCGCAGCCCGCGCGAAAGCAACACGCGATGCGGAAGGTAACAGTGGCCGCCGCGTCGCCTAGAGACGACACGGTGCCGTCGAACGATCCGGGCGACGCCTTAGTCCCCGCAACCCTACTCACCACCAGCGTTTCGGCGTTTGGCACAGCCGACGACGCGACGATCGTCGATTCGCCCCGTCACGGCGCACTGGCTGGATGCGATGCTTCATCGGCCCTGTGGGCGTCGAACACTGGCGTCGACGGGGTGGTATCGGACAGTGACGTGGTGTTCGGTGCTGGTGAGAACGGGGCGACCGCAGCCGGAGAACGTGCGAGCGAGGACGAGGAAGATGGCGACGACGACGTCGGCTCCGACCTCTCGAGTCTGGAAGAGGACGAGCTGCTGCAGGGCGACACCGCCGAGCTCAGCGGCGCCGCACTCGTCGCCGCCGTGACGCAATGCCTGCACACGGGCGTGGTGTCGGCCGCCTTCCCATCCGAAATGCCGCGGCGGCAGCATGACAGCCGCGGCCCAGGGAGGGGCAGCAGTGGGGCGGACGGCAAGTTGAGCACGATGCTGCGTCGCGACGACTTATCTCTTGCTTGGATCATCGTAGAGGGCCCTAGCCGCACGTCGACAATCATTTTTGAGGGACTGTGGGAGCGCGCTGCCCAAACGGGACGGGTAAGCGAGCGCCTGCACCAACCCACGCCGCGAGGGGCTCCGTCAGCCACCGCCACGCACAGTGACACTCCAAGTAGCGACGGCCGTGGTGCGCCGCCGCCGCTGGAAATGCGGGAAGGATCGGAACCTGTTGTTCCATTTCCCACACTGGCGGTCGTCGCGCTTGTCCGGGAGCCCCCTTCGTCGTTTCTGGCAGCAGCGACGGAATCGCAACGGGCGGCGGCGGCGGCAGCGGTGACTTCGGTCGAGGCAAATGCCACTACGCCGCCACTCCCTTTGCCATCTGCCGATGTCGTACCGCCCGGATCTCCCGGCTGGAGGCGCGTCGTCGTGACCATTTATCGCTTCAACGTCGAAGTGGCTGCCGCCAGCGACGAGGTTGCGCCGCAAAACGTACACGCCCCCGGGCGCCCGACACCCGTCGTGTACGTGCTGCCGTGCGTCGCGGTCTCTTTCGATATCTCGCGCTACATTCGGGGCGCTCGCTGGCAAAGCGCGGCGTCTAGTCCACGCGATCATGAGCCGCGTAACCCGGATGGCGCAGGATACTACGTTGTCGATGACCACATTCAGATCGACGATCTTCCAAGCGCGTTGCATGACTGCCTGGTCGACGTTCAAGCCTCAACCCGAGTGGCCGCTGTCGCGCAAGAAGCACAGGCGGAAAAGGCGGCAAAGGCAGCATCAAGCCGTCTGGGACGGTTGACGGCGACGTTGCGACAGTCACTGTTTGCACGGCCATCGCCTGAGCCGACCGAGGCAAGTGATGCTGCCGCTGCTGCACGGGATGACAACGAGGTGGTGGCCACAGCCGCGTCGCTCGCGGCACAGAGTGTCGACCGAGCGCGCCGGGGTGTGCGCTTGTGGGACTTACAATTCGCATTTCCCGCTTCGTTGGCGTCCCACCTGGTGTGTCTCGATGTCACCGCCGATCGTGGTCACAAGGCGGCTGTCTCGGCCGCTGCCGTCACCTCTGTGCTGCCCATCGCTATTGCAGGCGGGGGGGCCGAGACAGCCGCGGCTATCAATGAAGCCGTCATCGCCGAATCCACTGCCGCGGCCGTCAACGACGACGACGACGACGGAACGCCTAAAGCCGACGGCGCAACGGCAGAGGCAGCGGCGGTCAGTCATCGCCCGCCGTCGGTGGTGCTTCTCGTTCTCGGCGGACGCACGACAGAATCCCTCCCCGCCTTGGGGACCGCGGCGGACCGACGCCGCCCGATTTTCGTCCTCGAGTGCTCAGGTGGCTTCGCCGAAGAAGTATCCTTAATGGTACGCAAAGTCCATGCACTCTGTCCGAAGCCCACCTCGGACGACTTCAAGTGGCTGGTGGGCAATTTGCACCCTGGCATGGCCAATTTGCTCGTCAACGGCCAGCTGACGGTTCTTCCGGCGAACGCCCCGTCGTTGACGGTGGGAAGGTTGTTACGCGAGAGCGCGCGGTCCTGCAGTCCGCAGCTCGAACACGCGTATCACCTCCTCACCTTGTTCCGCCAAAATGAGCAGCACTATCGTAAGTCGACCGTGGCGTTGCATGTCACAGTGCTGCTGCTCGCGGTGGTCACGACCGTTCTTTGCGCGTTGCAAGGCATTCAGCAAGCGGTGATGGGCGGGCCGAGCAACCTGCACGCTGACAACGCCGATACAAAATTCCTCTACGCGTTAAACATGTTTGTTATCGCGTTGCCCATTACCCTCTCCCTGACCCAAACGCTCATGTCAAGCCTCGATCCCGCGTCCAAGTGGGCGTGCTTCCGGCGTAGCTCGGAACTACTTCTGAGAGAAATCTTCTTATACCGAACGCGGACTCGGCGCTATGCGTACCCGACAACGACCATTTTGGCCGTCGACACCGCCGGTGATTCCGACGTTGAATCGGAGGATTCCTCGACGGTCGCCGATGTTGCGGAAGGCGGAGGAGGAGGTAACCCACCTTCCTCAGACGTGGGGACGCGACCCAATGGCCTGTCGAAGTTCCCGCATCGAGGAAAGGAAACTCGCTCTGGAAGCGGCGGTGAAGTCGCCGATGGCGGCACCTTGACCGGTGACGACCCCGTAGGAGAATGGCCGGATATCTCGCCGGAGCTTGACAAGGCACTCGACGGTCGTGATGCTGTCCTCGACTCGCGGGTTCATCGCCTGTGCCAGGAAACAGCCGTCGTCCTCGGCGATCATGCCTATCGATTCATCGATAGCAGCCTGAAGGACACGCGCCGAATCCGCCGCGACCTGTGCTTGCCGGCCCCTTTGATCGACGGCGGCCTGGATGACGTCCTCACGGAACAGGAATACATCGACGTCCGGTTGACTCCGGCCTTGTCGTACTACGCGGAAGAGCAAGCCTTTTTCAGCGCGGCCGTGAAGGCGCTTCAAACGGTTTCTTATCTGCTGGGCGCGCTGGGCTCAATAATCGGTGCGATCGCGCTCAACGCAGCGCTTGACAAAGTCCCGATCGAGGTGCTCGTGAGCGTCACAACGGTGTTGCAATCAGCCGTGGTCCGATTCATCGATGTTACGCGGCTCGAGTCCTACGCCGCCCAGTACAACAACACGCTGCTCGCGCTACGCGCCGTTCAGCTCACCGCCGGATTGGTCGGAGCTCGCGCGGGTGGTGGTGCGAGGAGGTCAGCGTCGAACGGCGGCGGCGGCGCCGGCGGAATGGCAACGGGCGGCGACGGACCCGGGGGTGACCGCGAATCCCTAGCGAGCCGCAACGAGTTGGTCACCGCCGTGGAGGCCGCGATCACCCAGGAAGTTGAACGCACTGGCCGCATCCTCCGCACAACCGGCGCCGGCGAAAAGGCGAGCGATGCCGCGGCCGATCTCAAGGCGGAAAAGGATGCTATTCAGCATCAACTGCTGGCCATGTCGCAGCAGGCGGGGGCCGTCGTCGTCGATGGTGTCAACGTCGGGGTATTCGATTACAACACGGTGGCAAACGCCTTGCTCGACAACGGCAGCGATGACGCTCGTAGACTGCGAGAATCGGCCGACGCGGCTCTTTCGCTTTTGGAAGGCAATGCCGACCAGGCCCTGCAAAGCTTAATCTCTGACGCCGTGTCAACCCCAGAGAAGCTTCGGCAGCAGCTGCAGTTGATGGCCAGCGCGGGTGTGCTCAGCGCCGCGCAACTGATTTGGATGCGGCGGTCGGACTGCACGTCGGCCTGTGACGTTCTCCAAGGTCGATTGCACGCCGCCGCGGTGGAGGCGGGCCGATCCGGCCACAGTGCGGCCCGTGCGTGGATCAAGCAGCGAAGCCATGAACAAGTGGCTTCCGTGGCGGCGGCCGTTGCCACCCGCGTCAACCCGCAAGCCGTGCGGGAGTCGCTCGAAGTCTACGCTCAATTTTTGTCGTTTGGTCGTTGCGATCGGATAGAGAGTTTTGCGTTGGCCATTGCCGGTGCGACGGCGTCCATGGCCAGCGGTGCCGCCAGCGCTGCCAACCGGATTTTAGGAAGCGGTCTCGTTGGGGCGTCGCAACAGCACGCCGCCCGCATGGCTGCCTGTGCCGTGACCGAACTTCCGTTCGTGGCGCTTGTGAGGGTCGCATTCCTCGCGCTGCAGGCCACCATGGAAAGAAACGTCGTCAACGCCTTGTCCGACATTGGGGTGGGACTCCGCGGCCTGCTGCAGTCCACGCCAGCAGCATCTTCATCCTCCTCCTCGCCCGCCGGTAGTAATGGTTCACTCCTGTCGCCACTGATAGCCGCAGACATGGCGCAGGACGGCGCGGGGGCGGCCCGGACCTCATCCAACGGCGCGGCGACGTCAAACAGCAGCAACGCCGAGGAGGCGACGACATCGCTTCTCACGGCGATCCGATTTGCCTGTCGAATCTGCATCGACGATCTCGCCGCATTGGTGTCACGCCAAGATTGGAGAAGTTTGACGTCGGAGGAAATTACCGCTCGCGTGGGCCACAAGGAAACGTCGAAAGTATTATCGAGACTGGACAACATGAAGCTGCGGCGAGTGCTTAAGCGCGTCGAGCGCTTTTTCGATGGGGGTTCCACTGGAGCGGCGCAGCGCCTTGCACTCTCGCCGCTGTTCGTAAGTGGAGGGGGACTAGCCGTGTCAGGATACCACATGGCGGACGTTTCGGCCGTCTTGCAGCCCCACGCTTTTTTGGCCTACTTGTCCACGTCAGATCGCGACGGCGCTAGTGCCGAGGACGCGAGTTCCAACGGCGACCGTGGTGACGCACCATCAACTGGTGCTGGAACGGTCGGCAGCAAGCCGCCGCCTTCACAGGGGACTGTGAGTACCATCGCCGACCCGACGCTGGAAAAGGGAACCGCCGGCAACGCGGCGCAAAGCAGCCAGGCAATGTGCGTCGCGAAGATTGCGCTGGCCCGCCGGCTCGTCGATGCAGAAATGGATGGCTCCCTGTTTCCGCTTCATCGCGTTTCGCTCCTCGACGTAGCGGAGCACCTCGACAGTCTGGCCAGCGTGATCACGTCTGGAAATCAATTCAGGTCCGCAGTGTTCGCGTCGGAGGCATCGGGAGCGCGACTCATGTCTGATCGCGCGCACGTCCCCCCTGCATCGGCGACGTCCACTCGAACCGCGCTCGCCGCTGAAAACTCCGGTCTTACGACCATACGCAGCGCCACGGCCGCAGAGCTGCTGGCGTGCCTGCCCGCGCCGCTGTTCGCGGCGTCCCAGCGGGTCTTTTGGTGCTATGACAGGGACTTTTGCCTCGCTGCCTTGCAGCGATGCTTTTCCGCATGCACGTGGGGCGTCGCCGCTCTGGACATAATGCCGGACTTCTTGGAGCGCTGGCGACCGCCACCCCGGATCGGGAACGCGGCGGGTGACCCCGCTGCCACCAGTGGCACCGTCGCGACCACACTGCTGCGTGTGTTGCTCTCTACCTCTCAGTCTGGTGGTGTGACGGGACGCCGCGACGAAGACCGCCCTGCCCGACCGTCGGCGAGGCAGACAGGTAGTAGTGTGCAGCATGGCGATGCCGCGAGCGCCGCCGCGGCGATCCTCGCGTTCGACTTGGTAAACATGTCTCCCGTGGCGTGTTTGAGCGACGGGATTCCAGCAAATCCTTTCGCGCTGGATGCCGGCCGTCAGCTGCTTTGTCGCTTCGCAGATCTCCTGGCAGACGTGGCCCATGCGTCCTTGGGATGCCACGCCGCCTTCGGCGCCGTGACGTTTGCACCGCCCGAGGACTCTGAGTTGACGGCGACCGCACGCAGCCGTGCCAGCGCCACCTTCACCACAGGGGCAACCGCCTCGTCGCCAATGGCGGCGCTGCAGTCCTTCGGTGAGCGCGCGTTCCTTTCCTATCTTTCTGATGATGGCGGCGACACCGGAGGAGCCATGTCATCCGCGGCATGGGGTGCCAGCGCGGCGGCCTGCGTGACGAGTGGAAAAGTGTCGCTGCCGCGCTTGCTACTGGCCGCTAAGGAGCGGCTGCCGAACAGCAGCGTCACCGCGTTACGGTCGGCATTCTACGACTATCCGGCTGCCTTGGCGGCAACGGCGGGCTATGGCTGCCTCATGACCGCTACCATGGACTTCCACCAGCACCTTTTCGCGGTGCTCGCGCAACGCTTCGAACAATGGGTTAGCGGTTTTGCAGCCTCGTGTAAACTTTGGTTGGAGGAGTCGGCGACCGTGGATACGGTCCTAGAACAACTGGCCAAGGCCGCTCCCACGACAATGCCAGTTGACATCATAGCGACTGCGAGGTCCGGGCCCCAGACCGTCGCTGTTGCTGCGAGTGCTGCGGCCGCTGCGTTCCAGGAATCAACGTTGAAGCCGTCGTGGCGGCCGGTCGCATCGGCGGCAATGTGGAGGGAAGCCTTTGTGACGCGTCTTTTAAATTCGTTTTCGGCCGTAAGCGACGCAAGTATGCCATTCGAGGACGATCCGTCCACAAGGCAATCAGCCAAAACCGGAACGGACGGTGAGCTAGCCTCGTCGCCACCGACGCTCTATCCCACAAACCCCGGTCGGTTGCTCTCCTACCTCGCCACGGAACTCGTTTCCGGCCGGCCAGGAGGACCAGGGAGGAGAGGCGGAGGGGTGGCGGCCGCGAGCTCCTCGACGATGACAGCATTCATAAAAATGGCGTTAGGTGACGGCGCCGCAACCCAGTTTATCAACCTTTGTGATGACGCCGAGCACGGTAGCGATCCGCGAAACAGCACGACCACAACAACAGCCAATGTCACGTCGTCCGAAGGGACCACAAAGACAACCGTCCATGGTCGCGACACGTCAGCGCTCTCTGCACCCCTTCGCTTTAGCGCCGTCTTTGCCGCCGCGCGGGACACGTTGATGGATCCGGTCTTCATCCTGGTAGCGAAGCATGCCTCGTCCGGGGTCGCCCTGCCGCCCGACAGGACGCTCGATACCCTCAGCGGCGACATGTTGCACTACCTGACGCACATGCTGGACGGCGTCTCCACACTCGCCATGGCGGAAGGGTCGGACATGTTCGACCCGCTCGCGGCCAGTCATCTGCGGTCGTTCTGGGCCTGCTTGCCGCATCCCATTCAACGGCAAGAGCTCGTGCATTGCGCCGCGTTGCACTTGATCACCCTTGACATCGCGTGCGCAAGTCTGGCGCTCCCGTTATTGCGGCTGCAAGGCAAGGACGATCATCACGCCCTCCCGACGGTGACGACGCCACTCCTTCCCGCCACGTTCGCGACGCCGTTCGGACATCGCGCGGCGCGACTGCTTGTATCCTCGCCCTGGCAACTTGACATCGTGACCGCCTCGTCGACGGACGCTCGTGACCGCGACGATGCGCTGCTGACCGGCACCTCTCCAATCCTAGTGGGCAGCAGTGACAGCAGCGCGGCCGCCGTCGCGAACCGTCTCGCGGCGTCTGGCCGCAAGGCCTACAACCTCGACGGTGCGTTGGGTCTTTGCCACTTTGGTACCGCCACTTCGTTGGACGGAGGGAGCCCCGCCCTCGGTGCCCCGGCGGGCATTGAACCGGTCCTCTCACTGCCGTCTGGCCTCGCCATCTACGACAGTGTCGGCCTCCTGGGCACGCGCCTCGCGACGGCTGCAGGCGAGGTGTCATTGACGCCCATGGTGCAGCTGCTGTGTTACGCGTTGGCATCGCACGCTGGGGACTACGCCACGCTCTGTCTGACGAGCGCCGCGTGGAAGCGGCATCGAACGAGGCTGGCGCACGACGGACATCGTGTTCCTGCCGGTACGCCGCTAGAGTTCAAGCTTACGGGCCATCCCGCTGTGCGTGGGCTGTTGATCGAGTCGGCTGCGGCGTGGCTCGCTTGGATGTCGAGTTGCTTCGCAAACGTGTTGCAGCCATACTCCACGACGGCGCCTGCGCCCAGCGGGACGCGGAACGGAACAGAAACGGCGGCTTGGACCCTCTCAGCCGCGCTGCTCCCGCCAGCAGTGCAGCTGATGGCGCAACGATTGGACTCGTCGCCGGTGACGATGACGGCGACGGTGCTACCGGCGAGTCAAGTTGCACCCGCGGTCCTGTCGAAAAGTGGGGCCGCGTTTGGAGAAGAGGATTTGAGCCGCGCCACGAGCGGTTTCTACCAAAAAATGGAGTTTTTCACGCAGTTTCAAGCGGCTTGCTCGCTCTGTAGCGTCGTGGCGGCGGCCGCAGATGCCGCGACCAATGCAGACGAACTGGACGCAACCGTCGAGGAGGACCCGGACGTTAGTCCCTCGGTCGCCGATTTTCATTCTTCGTCGGTAGCTCAGAGGGAGCAGGGACTGCAAGTTGAACGCCGGGCGAACAACGCCGCCCGGTCGCAGTTGACAGCGACCGGATTTTATCGCGACGTGGCTTACAGCCTTTTGGTCGATGGCCCCGACGTGCTGTTCTCTACCTTTTGCAGTGTCGCGGCGCACTGCTGCTCCCTTCACCTACCCGACCTCATTCAGCAGGCCGCGACGCGCTGCACGATGACCTTCGCGGATGGTGTGGTCCTGTTTTTGGACATGGCGCAAGACTACGCCAACTACTTAGCCTGGTGTCAACGTCAGCAGATGACCCGTCGTGCTGCCGAAGGGCCCACCGAGGCCACCATGAGAGGAGGCGCCACGGCGGCGATGTCGTTCCCGGGGCTGCCAAGCTGGCTCTCATTCCTGCGAGCAGAATCAGTCGCCTCGTCGACGGGCAACGAGCGTCATGATACGGATGACGAGGACGACGACGATCGTGAACCCCTCACCGTCTCCGATCACGTCATCCAAGACGCTCAAGGCCGGTCAAAATTCGCTGCTGCTGCCGTACAAAGCAAGACCTCCACCATCACCACCTCCGCGTCCGTCGTGGTTGGCCAGCAGCCGCCCCTGTCGCCGCAAGAAGCGCAACGGTCGACGGCGGCGCGACGACCTCTGCCAGCGGATTGTTGGACACCGCTGGCGGAAAGGCTGCGTGGCGAGGGGATGGGCGCGGCGGGAGCGCCGATCCTACCCGTGCCGGGCAGCATCACGGCCTTGTATGCCGCGTTGCTGGAGGCCTTTACGGAGTGCGTCGTTGTGTCGCGCAATGTGCTTCCCGTCACGCTTACGTCTGCGGAACCGTATCACGGAAGTTTGGACGCTGCGTCATTTGTTCGAAGGCAGAGCGAAGGAGGGCACCCAGCCGCGTCACAAGAGGGTCACACCGCCAGCAAGGATGGGCTGCCGGTCAACGTACAGGCTGCTCGTGACATTACCTCTGCCCTTCCCGCGACCGCCGCGCACAAAGCCAACGAGGCGATTGGCCACCGCGTCGACAGATCCTCTTCACGGCGGCTCCATGACGATGACGCGACGGACGACGACGGCTCTCGGTTTTTTCTATTGGCGTTCGTGCGGCTCCTGGCCGACCCGCTCCTCCAGCCCGCGGAGGGATCGGTTCACTCCTCGCCCTTGAGTAGTAATGCGACACATTCCACTCAACCGGCACCACCTGACCGAAATGATCCCCAACAACGAGGAATAGGTAGTCATCGCGTCGTTCCCCCACCCTGGGTAAACTGGGTACCGTCGCCGGTTGTCCGTAGCTACCGCGTGGTCGCACAGGTCGTCCCGGTCACCATCCGAGCTGCCCTACTCGGCTTGCGTCGATTTGTCGACACTGCGGCGATCGACGATGTCGCGAAGTTGGCCGCCTTCGTGAAGCGGGAAGGCGCCTCCGCTCAGCCGGCGGGCGTCACCGTCCCTTCGGGCACCCACGCCGATCCCGAGCAACGCGTCGTGGTGGCCAGTCAATGCCGACGGAAGCGCCGGTGGCGGGACGGCTGTGGACGGAACCTCGCGTGGTCCGAATTGCCGCAGCTTGTGACCGTGGCGAGTCGTATGCTGGAACCACTGTTGGGGGCATCTTCGCCCGCTCAGAAGCCGCTGCCGCGCGGCGTAGGGGCTAGCGGCGCACAATCATCCGGCGCGACGGACCCGGCGGCATGTTGGTCAGCGGCTGACATCTTTGGCGAGCTGGCCAGCGTCACCATCGCCTACGCAGCGTAGACTCGCGCACATACATTTATCTATCTCGCGCTCTCTCTCTCTCTCTCTTCGTGTAGATCGTTCTCGTGGCAGACCGACGCAATACGGCGCCGCAAACGCCTCTTCGAGCTCACGTTGTGTTCGACGTGGGGAACTACACCCTCCCCTTAGGTAATCACACTGTGTGGTTGGTTTCTCTCGTCTCGTTGGTTCATGTCGTCGTCTTGAGTTTGGTTTTCCGAGAACACGATGCACCGACGACCGCCGACGCCGGCGAATCCTCTGGACAAACCGATGGCAGCATCAGCGGAACGTCCAGAAAAGGGCAAAACCGCCTTTGGTGCGCAATGGCCACCTAGCCCCCAGCGATCAGCACCCTCGGCGCATGCGCTGTCCTCCGGGAACATTTCTCCTGTCGCCCTGCCGTCGGCTGTTGGCTCGTCTTCACGGGCAGCTGATGGCTCTTCGGACCACAACAACAAGGCTACTGCATCCCTCCGCGGCATCCGCCAGCTGCAGCGCTCCGCTCTTCGCAGCTGGACGTACCACTTGTTCTGGGACTTGCCCTTCGTCACGAGCTGTCTCTCAGTGAAATGGCGTTACCACTGTCATGTGGCGTACGCAAGAGCAGCCTCGCTGACACCTCCAACTGACCCTGCCCAGCCTCCCGTCTCCGATATTCGCAGCGATGCCGCAGCCGCCGCCGGTGGGCCAGGGGGAGGCATTGGTGGGAACCAGCAGAGCAGAGATGACGACGTTCCGCGAGGAAAAGCCAGCGGGGTTGAGTGCACGCTGCCCAAGGAAGCTCATGACACGCTTGCATGTGGCCGCTGGTGCGGCGTGTGCCTGGAAGTGTGTCTATGCCACCCGTGCAACATTGGCGCGCAGCTGCGCTCCGCCGCCGTCGGCAATTCTGATTCCGACGCGGGGGACGACGAATTTCCTGCGATGCCCACCGCCGCGCCGTTACTGCAACCGCCGCCGCCGCCTAATCGCCCCGCGCCAACATCGTCGTCGGCCCGCGGCGCCGCGGACGGCGGCGGCGAGGGCGGCGGCTCCTCCGATGCGGGGGGTTCCACTAGCAGCGACGACGACGACGACGACAATGACGATGACGATGATTCCCAGAACGCCAATGGACGGGCGGGGCTCGCCACGCAGAGGGCCCCGCCGCCGCCGTTCGACGTCGTGCCCTGCATTGCCACCGTCATTTTGGATGTCATGTGCCCGGTCTCAGGGACGTGTCTCTTCGCCCATGTCATCCGCAACGCGACCGCGTTGCGGTGCGGCGTCAAAGGCTACCTCGCGCGCTCCGCGATGCCCATGATCGACCAGCTCGAGGCGTTTCGCGCGGCGCAACTCAAGGAAGAAGCCAGCCGACAGGACTCCGAAGGGGGTCAACCGGCCGGTGGCATCAGTGGCATCCTCGCAAAGATCCGAGGAAACCCGAATCGTTCTCGCTACGACTATGACGATGATGGCGCGGATCGTTTTGACGGCGGCAGGTCACCGAAGCATGCTGGCAACAAAACCTCGGAAGTCGTCACGGCCGCGGCGGATGCCATCCGGCAGGTGGCAGGCTCGCTCGGTGCCGTAACGAAAGAAGCGGCGAAAGCGACCGTCGCGGTTGTCGATGGCGGGTTGTTACCTTTTCTGTGTCCTTGCTTATCTCTGGTGCAAACGCATTTGGAACTCGAGCACCACCAGGTTCGCGTCCGCCGGTTCCTAACCGTGGACAGCTTGCAGCTGGTGCGGGCCACGGCGGGGCAGTTTGCAAATGTCGTTCAGCGAGAAAGCGGTCTTAGCGGCCCTAGGTGAGGTTCATCAGCTAGGAAACACGCCCAAACGGCTTCTTGCCCTCCAATTGTTTAGTCGTTTGTACCAGTTTGTAGTGCGTTCGTCCCACGACGCCCAAAAAAAAATTGTCGCCCCGCCCCAACACGCCGGGCTCCAATGATCACGTACTCGTACCCGAATTTTTTTCATCGCTATAGCCTATCTCTCATCTCTTTTGAAAGCAGCAAGTGGGGAAAACACAGTTTTCTGTGTCCTCCGGGAATCCAGAGTGATGAAGGCTGCGATGCTTGTCTTATCGATCTTCTTGCTATTCGTCGTTTCGCTTTCTGGTGGCGTGGACGTGCCATATCGAGGAGGACCCGCACCACGACAGGGCACCACCGCGCGGCGACGGGGGACGTCATCATGCGCTGTCGCCGAGTCAGTCGCGACCATCGACATCGACCAGCACTGCCGCCGGCCAAGCCGCTTGATTCACGATGCCGACAACGACGCCTCTGCGGCGACCCACCGGCGGCAGCAGCAGATTTCTAACGACGACGGGATCAACCGCACCAAGGAAGGGTGCGCGACCCCGGATGGCCTTGCGTGCGACCTCTGTTGCAACGGGAAGTGCTGCGAAGACAACGACGACACCGTCCCACTCTTTCCTTCCACCGTGCAAGCCTGGATCGCGATCAAGGTCGTCGTCATCTTACAGCAGTCGGATGCCTATTTGCTTCCCCAAGACGACCTCACGAGGCGTCTGAACGACCAACTTAGCACCGTCAACGCGGCCTTCGTGCCTAAAGGGCAGATGTTTTTCTACGTGAATGAAACCCAGTACGTCGTGGATTCCTATCTCGCATCGGGCTGTAACACGGATGAATGCTATCAGAGCTTAAACTGCATTTTTTACTCCGTCATCATGAAGCGATACATGGCGAATCACGAACGTGCCTTGACGCTAGTCTTGTGCAATCTTGGCTACCTCGGTGAGGCACAATTCCCTTGGGCCGATGTGGAACGAAGCCCGTATCACTACATTCAGGTGCACGCAAAGATCATTGGCATTGGGAACCCGCTGTATCCCAAAGGCAGAGGCTGCACGCTCGTGCACGAACTCGGACACTATTTTGGTCTGCTCCACGTGTTCGAAATTGAAAATAAGTGTGACGTGCGTGGCGACTACGTGGACGATACCCCTGCTCAAGGCGTCCGAGCGAGTCAAGAGGACCCGTGCGACACGATTCGGGACTCCTGTCCCGCCAAACCGGGCAACGACGACTTTGCGAACTTCATGAATTACGCGAACGATCAATGTATGCGGCACTTCTCGGACGGACAGTACGCGCGCATGCAACGCTTCTTCTTGCGCTATCGACCAAAGTTGCTGGCGAATTCGCTGGTGACGGCGGGGCGGTGTCCCCTGAATGCGACAAACCTGTCTGGATGCATGTGCCATGCTGCCGAAGGGGTGGCGCGCCTGGTGACGAATCGATGCCTTTCGCTTAATGTCGTGAATGGTTCCAGTGGTGGGGCATCTCCGACGCTTTCACAGACGCTACCTCCGGAACTATCGTTTTCCCCGCCGAGGTCGCCGCAGCCATCGTCTGGAGCCATGTCCCCTCCTTCAGGGAACGATAGCGAGAAGGTCGAATGGCTAGGTACCCCGATGAGTCGATCAAATGCCATCGTGATCGTCACGGTAGTGCCCGCTTTGGTCATCTTCGCCGTGGCCGTCGTCGCCGTGGCGTTTTATTTCCGCAGAAAACGGAGGCGATCGGCTAAGGAAGGAGTCGTGGCGTCGCAGGGCGGCGGCGGCGGCGGCGGGGTCCCCGTGGTGACGGGCCCCTTGCATGGAGCTCCGCCTCGTAACGACCCATCCTGTCGCGCCGCCGGTTCTGAGCCTCCTTGGCGACTCTCGCCTAACCAGCCGCCCAGTGCATCTGCTCCACTGGCCAGCCGTGACGTCGTCGGCTGTGACCTCGGTCTCGCTCCACCTCCTCGATCACCCACCGTTTACCGCCCAGCCGTAGTGTTCAACGACCTGGGCTCGTTTGATGACGACCCCATGCCCCCCGCCGCCGCCGCGCTCGGCGCCGCTGCTACCGACGCCGTCGGCGGGTTGCCCGCATTGGCCACGCCGCGTGAGCCCGAGGGGGTGCCGGTGGCCTCTGCCCCTCCTCACCCACAGTTGGTGGCTCCTCAAGAGAAGGAGGAGGAGGACGCTGCTGACGGCGGCACCCCCTCGGCGCAGATTGGAGGTCACCATGCGGGAGGAGGGGGGGAGCCCCCGCTCGAATCGTTCCAAGCCGCCACGGTAGACGTCTCGGCGGATGAAACGGATGCTCCCGGTACGTCTGGGGGCGTGGTCCACTCCGTCGATGCCAACCGCAACGACCGTCTGGAGACTGCCTTGAATGTGAGCGCCTCGTCGGAAGACCGAAGCGTTGACGCTGCCGCCTCCGAGGAGTAGGTCCCACCCATCAATCTGATTCCAACATTTTTTGCTGAAAGAAAAAGGACGGTGCGGCTACGGAGTAGTCGTGGTTCTTTTGCCGGTCGAAGGAGGGGGAATGTGGGGGGCGAATCGCGAGGTGTTTTGCTTCCCCGCTGTTTCTTTCCATTTTCACATTCTATTTATTGTTTCTCATTGGTCGCTCAATCATGTTCTTCGCCTCACTATGGACGGTGGTCGTGCTAGCCGCCGCAACGTGTGCCGTCACTCTGGCGACGGCCTCCACTCACAAAAAGCCGTACCCCCACAACAACAACGACGACAAGCAGAAGAAGCTGCAAATACACTTGGTCTCGCACACGCACGATGACACGGGTTGGCTCAAGACGGTGAACCAATACTATCTGGGCATGAACAACACCATTCAGTTTGCGGGAGTACGATACATTTTGGACACAGTCATCGAGTCCCTGTCCGTGCACCCGGACCGCAAATTCACCTATGTGGAAATGGCCTACTTCTCGCGGTGGTGGGACGAGCAGCCCGAAACGATCCGTGAGAAGACCCGACGCCTCGTGGCGAATGGCCAACTGCAGTTCGCGAATGGCGGCTGGTGCATGCACGACGAGGCTGCCGCCTACTACGTCGACATGATTGATCAAACGACGCTCGGTCACCGATTTTTGCTCGAGTCACTCGGCGTTATTCCGAAGATCGGCTGGCAAGTGGATCCGTTTGGGCACAGCGCCACCAATGCGGCTCTTTTGAGCGCCAAGGTGTGGTTCGACGCGCTCTATTTTGGACGTTTGGATTACCGAAACTTCGCCTATCGCGAAGCGACCAAGAGTCGAGAATTCTTTTGGCACGCCAGCCCTTCCATGCCCAAAGCCACTCTGTTTTCGGGAGTGCTGCTCGGCAACCTATACTGCGCCCCAAAGAAATTCGGCTGGGATGTTGATGAAAACTCGGTGGAGCCCATTCAAGACGACCCGTATCAAGATGACTACAATTACAAGGAGAAGATGGCGAAGTTCTACGAACACGTGGAACATCACACCGCAGTGACGCTCGGAAATCATGTCATGTGGACGATGGGTTGCGACTTCAATTACCAAGATGCGCACTACAACTTTAAAAACATCGACAAGCTGATCGAACTCGTTCGGAAGGATGGGCTGGTGGACATTTTCTACTCGACCCCATTCGAGTACACGCAGGCGAAGCTGAGCGAAGGCAACATCACATGGCCGGTGCTGGAGGGGGATTTCTTTCCTTACGCGAGCAGTCCGCATCAATATTGGACAGGATACTACACCTCCCGTCCGGCCTGGAAGCGCTATCTGCGCAGCTCGAGCGGCTATTACACCGTGTCTCGTCAGCTGCAGAGTATTGCCAATGTCGTCGACGCGAACCGTCGCCGGTCACCTTTATCCGAGATCATGGGCGTGGGGCAGCACCACGATTCCGTGACCGGCACGGCCAAGCAGCACGTCACGTTCGACTACGCGAAGTTGATGCACAACGCCACCATGTATGACTTAGCATTCGTCGGTGACGCCCTCAAGGCGATGGTCCTCCCTCCCGGGACGAACACATCGGACTATTCGTTTGACGCCTGCCTCGTGGCGAATCAAAGTGAGTGTCACGTCACGGAGCGACTCTCGCAGGTCGGCGACTCGACGACGGTGGTGGTTTGGAACGGCCTTGGCTATGGTCGGTGGCTGACCATCGACGTGCCCCTCACCGATGCGGGCTTTACCTTCACCAGCCGTGGCGGCGGCGACAACTCCTCTCAACCCGAGGCGCTTGCCATCGATTTTGTGGCCAGCCCCATCCCCGTTTCCAACTACCATTGGGGATTCAACCCCCGGTCGTTGCCCGTCACCGCCGTGGTGAACCTTTTCGTGCCCGCCCTGGGTTACGAAACGGTGTCCATTACTCGAACGACCGTCAGTGAGGGACGACGCACTCATGAAAATGTCGAAAAAGCTAGTCATGATACCAACGGCATACGACGAGGCGCTGCCAACGGCGCAGCGGAGACGATGATCCTCATGCGGAGTGATCACGTGATGGCCGTCGTCTCGCTCGATCCCGCGCGATGGCTGCTCAATCTCACGGAGTTATCAACGGGCACGACCCTGCCCATCGTGCAAGACTGGTGCCTCTACCAGGCGAATCAAGGCGATGCCGTCGACTCGGCGGCCAGCGGCGCGTACATTTTCCGACCCGCTACTAATCAGTCGTGCCAGCGGCCTTGCGATGGCTACGCGTCGACGGCTCGGCTGGTTCACCAAAGTCAAAACCTGACCATCATTGAGCGACGCGTTTGCTCTTGGATTATCGAGCGCCTCTTACTCGGCGCGACGGACCACACGCTGCGACACCAGTTCACGGTGGGGCCGGTACCCATCGATGGCGACGTGGGGCGCGAGGTTATGAGTCGGTTTCGCACGACCTTGGCGACGAATCAGACGTTCTACACAGACAGTAACGGTCGCGAGATGCAACGCCGCGTGCTCAATACGCGGTCCAATTATCCTTTCACGCAGACGGAGCCGATCGCAGGCAATGTGTACCCCGTGAACGCCGTCGCGCTGCTGAAAGATGAGATTGCGCCCCCGGCCGGTGCCCCCGCAGCGTTCGCGGTCCTTGTAGATAGCAGCGTGGGCGGCACGTCGTTGCACGAAGGGGAGCTGCAACTCATGGTGCACCGGCGGCTGCTGAAGGACGACGGCTTCGGCGTCGGCGAGGCGCTCAATGAGACGGATCACATCACACCCTACTACAACTGTGTTTTCAATCCCACACCGCCGTGCGGCATGCATTACGGCCAGCCACTCATTGTCCGTGGCGAACACCGATTAGCCGTTGGGTCCAGCGCGGCGATTGCAAAGACATTCCGGAGAGCAATGGATGAAGCTTACTTGCCGGCGCCGTTGTTCTTTCTCAACGCGCTGACGACGTCGGCGACACGGCAAAGCGAAGGACTACGTCTCGAGGGCGACGGCGCTGACGCCACATCACGACACTCTCGCGGAAGTCATTTGCCGGACGATTTACCCGCGAACGTGCAGCTTGTGACCCTGCAACGACTCAATCGCTCGACGGTCATCGTCCGTGTCGGACATCGGTTCGCGATCGACGAAGACGATCAGTGGTCGCAGCCAGCTGTCGTCAATGTTTGCACCTTAGCCTCTGCGGCCGCGATACGGAAAACAGTGGGACAGAGAGGAAGAGGAGGTGGAGAAACAGGATCATCCATCGTGAGCATTCAGGAGACGACGTTGACCACGAATCAAGCCATCGGGCCGTCCTTCAGCCCGCAAGGCGGCACGAATCCGCTTTGCTCGGTGACGTTGACCACACTGGACATCCGCACGTTCCTTATCGATTCGTCGTCTCTGTGACCTGGGCGGTCCACCCCAGACCTACCACTAACAGTTGCGAAGCGCTCTCTCACTGTTACGTGATTGAACATGTTGTGCACCCTCTCTCGACGGCTTTGCAAAACCGATTGCGAAATGGACAGGGCAACTCCCCCTCAACGGCCCCCACCGCAACACCGAAACGGATTTCACATCGATTATAACAACACTGTCCTCAATATCACGAACATCAAACTGTGGTGTTGACACCCCCTTCGCTCTCTCTCTCTCTCATCGGTTCATCGCGTGGAAGGTTGCGTCGACGCATTCGCTCCCCCCACCACCACAGGTTTCGCTTTTTCAGGACCCTCGACGTCCCATTCTACGTCGCCGTGGGGGCTTGGGATTGTCGAGAGTCCCTACCCTTCGGTCTCCACGTAATCGTACCCCTTTTGAAACGACGGCCACCACAAAAAATATGTCTCACGACCCTTTCGACTGCGACGCCACCGCGGAACCCTTTGGCAGCCCCGAGGCGTCGTTCACGCGGAACTCTCTGGCACCCGACGCCACGGATCCTTGCAGTGACCCTCAACTTACGCGCACACCGACCCAACCCACTCCACACGGCACGTTCGGCGCTATTTCAGGGTCCCAACCGCGACCGCACGTGCATCCCCTCGCGCTTCGCACGGCCGCCGGTGTCGCACCTCTCAATGGCGGCACGCCCATTTACCACGAGCGAAATACTAGCCAGGGCACGCCGCGGGACATGACCAAAACGCCATCCTCAGCACGTGCCGCTGCCCCTTCGGGAACGACACCGTCAGCTGGCGTGCGCAGCGTCGCGGCGGCATCCACGCCACTCATCACTCCCAGGCCCGCCGCAGAGGCGGCTGTACCCACCGGAGCGCCGGTTTGCAGCCGCACGAGCACCCCTAGTGTCACAGGGTCGGCCGCGGCATCACCCCCGAAAGTGTTGGCGTCAGGAGTCATTCATGCTGACACCCCGGCGGCCGCGGCAAGTGGTGGTGGTGGGGGGAACCACAGCGTGACGTCTTCCGCCCTCGCCACCCCAATGCACCGCGACGATCAAACGCCGAGGGGGGGCGACCAGGATGCGCCAGATGCCTCGATGGCGGAGGCCGGGGCGTCCCATAGCGGCTTACCGGCAGCAGATGGCACGGAATCGACCTCGCATCACGCGGATCCCCATGCTGACCGCACGTCGCCCACGACATCGACGTCGTCAGCGGCACTCGCCGCGCCGAAGCGAGGTTGGTTCCAACGTACGTTCCGCCCCACGGCGTTCGACCAACTAGAAACCGAAGCGGAAGAGGTCATGGGGAAAACGGCCAGAGAGGAAAAGGATGAGTGGAAACCGATTCGCCACCCGTACAAAGAATACAACGAATGGTGCGCGACGACGGTTAAAAAGCATCTACAACAAAGCGAAAAACTGGAAAAGTCCGAGGTCAAGGCATCGGAGGAGATTGTCAAGGATGAGCTCGACGGATTTGAAAAAATCGTCAAGGCACTTAAGAAGGCAAAAGTCGCGCTCCCGACCGCTGCGGCGGCTGCCCCCGCATGACATGGAGGGAACGTCTCTGCCCCCCCTCCCCTCACGATGGGGGGCACCTTTCTCTTTCCAATCCATCAAGTCACACGCACTCCTTTTGCGTTTCCGTATTCCCTCCTGAAAATGGTGTTTACCGCGGGGGAACTGGATTTTTTTTGTTGCGCCATGCCCGTCTGGTCGCAAAACAAAAGCCAGTCACGGACCGAGGCCGCCAGAGGAGAGAATACCGTTGAGCCTTTCATCCCTGATTAACGAAATCTATTAAATGGCTGTCCGCGGCGGTAGTGGGGGTGGGCGATGGTTTGCGCCCATTGCCGGCCCATCCTCGGACGACGACAACGACGACACGTTCAAGGCGGCCACCTCGTATCTGCACGCGGTCAACTCGGAAGCAAAAAAACTCGCGTCCGTAGCCCCTTCGCAACTTTCTCTCGGAACCATGCGAGTCGCTTCGACCGCATCCACCTCGTCCCTTCTGGCCAGCTTGCTCAAAGGTGCCGGGACTCTGCGACCCCCCTCATTGCCACCGTCGCTCATGCCGTTGCCCGCGTACGTGCAATTCACCGCCGATAACTTTGCGTTGATGCAACGGCGAATTCTGACACACCGTCGACGAGGAGGAGCCACCACCCCCCACCGTCGCGGTCTCCCCGGCGCTGGGACGACGAACGGTTCTCCTGAATGCCATCCGGGTAACCTGGGAGACGCGACGACGACGACGTTCAACGGCGCGGATCGCAATGCCGTGTTGCGGCATTTAGCCTCTCAGATGCAGCAGCCGCCTCCTGAGAGCTGCGCTGGACCGGCCAGTCCGGTTTGTCCCCCGAACACGGTGTTACGGCCACCTTGTGCGTCGTTTCTCTCTGGCATGGACTTTGCCGCGGCCGCCGCGTTTTTGCAAGTGACCGGTGGTGCGCTTGTCCGGTGCGGTCTCCCTGCTCCTTCCGCGTTTGCCTCGCTTCAGCCGCACGTGGCAGCGCTCAGCTCGGCCCCCTCCCTCCTCTCAGCTGCCGCCGACGGCCCTACCCGGCCTTCATCAGACAGTGACGACGGCGACGAGGATGAAGATCAGACTTCAGCGGCGGCCGTTGGCAGGAAGAGGAGCCGCACGGCCGGCGTCGATAACTCTCACTCGCTGAGCATGGCCGATTCGACGGTCGTGTTGCGCGGGTGGGAGCGGTGGACGCAAGCGACGCCCGATCACGCGCAGCAGCTACCGTTGGCGCAAGCCGTGAGTTTTACCGATTTCGCCGTGCGGAAGAGGGGTGCCCTATGGTTCATCGCCTCTCTGGCCTGCGCGGACACACCGCTGGACCCAGAATGCGAGTCCGTTGTCTTTTCAGTTCTGCGCTCGTCGTGCGCCGTCCTCCGCGTCTTGGGTGCCAACAACGCTCGCGTGGCGCTTGACTTCTGTCGGACCCCGGCCGCGGACGGAGAAGGAACATGTGGCCACCGCGGTGGCGATCACCACACGACCGCTGCGGCAACCGCAACCGTGACGGAAACGACGACGACGACGACCGCACCGTTACAGTGGGTGGGGGATGTGGAGCGTGCCGACGTGTTGGCCCTGCTCTCGCTCGTGATCGTATGCGGCAAACTGTTCAAGCAGGCGGACGCATCCGTGATGGCGTTGTGACCAAAGGTGCATAAAGAAGGGCTACTGTATCCCTCCATCGGACGGGCCTCTGCCACCTCTGCTTGGATTGAACGCCAAATTCGCACCTCGTGCGGAACTTTACACTGCCCCCCACCACACACACACCGTGAATGGATCGAATTGGATACAACATGGTGGGGATTATACAGATGAGGTGGCGATCGGTTCATTTGACTTTCGCGTCAATGTGGACGCACTGCAAAGCGCACATCATTTTGTTCCTTCACTTTTTTTCCGCTCACTGTTTGTTTGCTATTGCTCCCTCCCTGTTCGAGTGTGATAGAAATCGGCTTGGAACGCATCTCATTGGTGCCGCACTGCATAGCTCAACTCCTGGCCGGCAGGAAAATGGAGCCACGATTGTCATCAGGATGCTCGCAAAGCGAACTGTCGAGAGTACCTCTGACATCGCGGTGCAGGGGGTCGTCGTCGAGAGGCGTATTCCGCTGCATTCGCGAGCCACGCCGACGTCTCTCTCAAACGGTTTGCTACCCTCCCCGGATTGGCGGGCGCGAAGCTGATACGACGGGGCGCCGGGAAGCACACAATACCAAACCCAAATTTTCCTTTAATGCC
>ERZ1292630.858-Hain-H41-02um-R3-858-length-30707-cov-7_pt1 | contig 30707 bp, 18 predicted proteins | sample MGYA00564408_ERZ1292630 | MGnify/ENA primary metagenome ERZ1292630 (study PRJEB36523, sample SAMEA6512641) | groundwater metagenome | collected 2019-01-08 | study: AquaDiva: Metagenomics assemblies of 32 groundwater samples
CCCCCCCCCCCCCCCCCGCCCCCGCCACCATGAATCGCAGGAATCGAACTAGGGAGCGTTGTGATTGCACGAGAAAGAAAGGGAGAAGAGAGACGGACGCGCCATGTTTGTGTGGGTGCAAACATTTCCTGCGGACTTGTCGTCAACAACTCGAACGCGCCTTTGAGCCCCCGATGCGATGTGACACGAAAGGCTCAGTGAAAGGAATGACCTATTGCGTAAACATCAGCGCGAACGATGGCGAAAGTGCCATGATCGGTGCGCCGAATTAGTGGCGGAGAGTCAAACGTTTCGCAACTGTACGTCGCCCCCGATGCGAAGTATTCGTTGATGTAGATCGCGGGGCCCTTGACGCCGCCGCCAATCTGCATGTTGGCCACTCTCGGCAGGAAGAAATGCTTGTTGACCTGCTGATCCTTGTAGACCTTGACGGTGACGGCGGAGGCAGTTGGAGGGGCAGCGCTGCCAGCCGGAGGTGGGGTGCGACGCTCCGTGCCGGCAACGTCGGTGGTGAAGACGAAGCCATCAGGATCCGTCGTGATGCGCTCGTTGATTCCGATGCGTTCCGCGGTGAAGAAGCCAATCGCGTGCGCGCGACGACTCGGTGACCCGATGGCAAACTCATCACTGACCATTGTCGAGCCCGCTGCCGCAGAATCCTCCGGGGCGGCCGGGACTACCACTTTTAGCGCCAAGAGGCAAGGCCCGACGTCCTTGAGGCATCGAAAGAAGGTGCTGAAGCTTGTGCCATGGACGGCGGTGCTAAACTTCAACTCCCAGCAGAACCCTTGCAAATGCACGGGTAATGCTTCATGAAGACTGCCGCGCAAGGCGTCATCGAGCAGGGGCACTAACTCCCCGTGGTTCTCCGTGGCCGTTGCGTCTGCCAGGTTCATTTTGACGATCGGAATGTACCCCTCGAAAACGGAATTGTAGGACGCGGTGAGCGAGTGAACGAGCGGTTCGTGATCTGCCTCGTGGTTGTTGTCCGGCCCTGGAGCACTCGTTCCTTCGCTGGGGGCAGCGGCTGCCGTTGGCCGTTGCTTTTGCTTGGCATCGTCGGTGGCCTCCAGAAAGCCGTGCTCGCACTGCGCGGATTCCCGTGCATAGTTGAACCAGATGAGATCGCATCGAGAGTAGCTCTCGGCGAACAGACTGAGCACGGTCGGGTTTTCGTCGAGCGCGGGGAGGTCAGGGTCGTCCATCATGCCGCGATGGTGCACGACGACGTGGGCATCTCCGGGCGACGCGGGCGGAGCGCCGGCGACGGGCCGCGCCGGATCAAAAAAGTCAAGCCAGGAAGCCACACCCGAAACATGCGCAGGGTTGAGCGCGAATTGCACGGTAGTGGCGGCCACGATCCTGGCGACCACGGCGGGCGCCGCAGACGACGCGAAGGTGTTAGCCGATCCCGAGGCCGCGACGGCTCGGGCCGCGGAGGCTGCGATGTCCTTGACACGATCGAGCAGCTCCGGCGGATGCGGCGGCATTTCAAAACCGAAGACACTTTTGCACACTAAGTGGGTGGCCCGCCGAACGGCATCAAGGAGCGGGGGCGACGTCGGCTGGGAGATCGCTCGCCGAAACGCATCGGCTGCCTCCGTTGCTGTCACGGGGGCGGACGCGACCTTGTACATGAGACTCCGGAAGAAGCCCGCCTGCGACCGCAGCTGGAGAGCGAGGTGATCGGCGGTCAGCCGAAGCAGGGTGTGGACGACCAGGGCAGACACGGGCAGCGTCAACGCCGACGCGGACACGCCGACGTCGTTGGCACTTGTGCCGAGCAAGACGGTATCCAGAGCGGCCAACGGCGCGGCGGGTGCCGCCCCGCCACGGTGGTGAAGGCGCAACATCCGAGAAATCAGTTGCGCGAGCCGGACTTCCGTTGTGCACGTGACAATGTGAGATAGCATCTGCAGGTCGAGGGTAGTCCTCTCCACCAATGCGGTCCACTGCGCTCGACCCCCGTTGGGCGTGACGCTGCTCTGCAGCGTTGGAGTCGAGGTTGGGGGCGTGGCTCCATTTGCGGCTGTAGGGGGCAGAGCGGCGGGAACTGGCGTGGTGGGTTCGGCCGCCTGCTGCTGCCAGTCGGCGGCGAACGCTCGTCGCGACAGCCTCATCACATAGAGGCCGTACTTGAGCGCATCGTGCCAACCCTGCGAACGGCGACAGCAGACGGACGCGTTGACGGAGGTTTCGGCGAGCTGAAGCGCAGTCCACGAAAGGTGGACCCCCCGAGGCAGTACGGCGTGCGCTTCGACGGTGCTCGCGGAGCCCACGACGACCACGGGGAGAATCTCGAACGCCTGCTGCAACGTTTGACGCGCGAGACCATACTGATGAATCGCGTGCTGCAGCTCCGCCTTGAGACGCAATCTTGACCACCGCAGCTTCGCGTTGCGTGTGGCGAAGGTTTCTTCGCCAACGTGGAGGAATGAGAGGGCCTCCGTGTTGGTCGCATACGTGAGCGAGCCAGGTCCGTCGGCAACCGCCACATTCTCGCCACGCGCCGCCGCTGCGATCGTAGGGCTACCTTCGAAGACCACAGGGGTGCCCGTAGGTGACATGGCGGGTGAGGACGACGCGATCGACAAGCGGTCGTAGGCGCATAGATAGGCCGCTTCGCTGAGGGCCTCGTGAAATGTGACGAGATTCGCCTCGAACAGCTGCGGTTGGAGACGCTCCGCTTCAAGAGCCATGAGTACGATGGCGTCGATAGACTTCTGGTCAGTGTGCTCCAGAAAGTCGGAAGCTCGTTGGTCTGTCTTCATGCCCAACCGTTGACTGACCGCTGCTGCCGCGGCGATCGCGATATCTCTTCGCGTGTGGCGTTCGTGCTCCGCAGCCGGCACATCGGCGGTGCCGTTGCGGGCTTCAACTGTGGCGGCACTGTGGCGCCGTCGAACAGCATCGGTCAACGCGTCCAAGATACTCGCGCCACGCTTGCCACTCGCCGCCGACGCGTTGCGGTCGCAAGCGCTGGTGGAAGCTGCCGCTTCATGTTCGAGTTTGCGAAGGTCTTGAAGCTGTTGTTCGATGCCGTCCTCGAAGCTCAACTTGTCTCGTCGTGACGGCGACTGCATATGGCCCAAAGGGGCTGCACTGAAAAGGGGAAAAAGAGGGAAAGGCGTTTGGCGTTCGGTGCGAGGACGGGTAATCAAACGGCCTCACGATCGACCAAAGTGCTCAAACATCGATGTCATTGTGATCGCCGAGGTGGAAATTCAGCACGTTGTGCGCGCGAACTTTCCTGTCGTCTTCGCTGTGGTGACGACCGGCCGGGCATGGCGGCGCTGGCTGAATAAAGAAAAAGGGGTGAAAGTGAGACACACCGTTGTGTGCGTGCGCGGTTACGTTCGCGGCGTTGTTGTTAGTCGAACAGACCGAAGCCCATCTCGCCGTCCTCCTCCTCCTCGACCTTCTTCGGCGCCTCCTTCTTGGCGGCGGCGGGGGCAGCAGCGGCAGCAGCGGGGGCAGCACCACCGGCGGCGGGTGCGGCAGCGGCAACAGGCGCTGACTGTGCCGCGGCGATCAGGGAGCCGATCGGCTTCTTCGCCAGGAAGTTGGCATAGAGCATCGGGAGTGTCGGGCGCACCTGGAAGCCCGACGCCGCGATGACGGCGGCCAGCTTCTCCGCCGAGCACTCCGAGCCGCAGTCGTTGAGGATCAGCGCCGCGTACGTGCACGCAAGGTTGTCGGCCATGTCGAATGGGGCGGGGCGTCGACTGAGTACGGTAAAGGGACAACCCACTCGTTCACACACTTTGCTCGAACCGCACCGTCTGGCACCGGCCGTCAAATCACGGAAGTGAAACAAAAAATCTTTCAAAGATAAAAACACTACCAATCGTTAAAACACCCTCAAAATTGTTTTTCTGCATTGGGGGTTGCGAATCCACAGTTAGTCGAACAGACCGAAGCCCATCTCGCCGTCCTCCTCCTCCTCGACCTTCTTCGGCGCCTCCTTCTTGGCGGCGGCGGGGGCAGCAGCGGCAGCAGCGGGGGCAGCACCACCGGCGGCGGGTGCGGCAGCGGCAACAGGCGCTGACTGTGCCGCGGCGATCAGGGAGCCGATCGGCTTCTTCGCCAGGAAGTTGGCATAGAGCATCGGGAGTGTCGGGCGCACCTGGAAGCCCGACGCCGCGATGACGGCGGCCAGCTTCTCCGCCGAGCACTCCGAGCCGCAGTCGTTGAGGATCAGCGCCGCGTACGTGCACGCAAGGTTGTCTGCCATGTCGAACGGGGTAAAAAAAAAAGCGAGATGCGAGAGGTGTGTGCCTACGACCGACAACAACAAACATACGCACATGACAGCGATGAGCTGAGGGGGCAGCACCAAGGACCCGACCTCCAGCTAACTTGAATCAGCCGACGACGGAACCACAGGAAGGCGAATTTCCATTGGATACTGCTTTCCGTGTTGCGATAGGGGAATGACGGCCACGGACTCCCACTGAGGGTACATGCGGTCGAGGTAGCGGCGCGTCCCATGCTCAGCGGGGCACGGAACGACGGTGGAGGCGTCGCAGCCTGGAACACCGAAGGATCGTAACGGGAGCGATTCCAAGTCGCCCGCCAGCCACACTTCCGCCGGCCACGTGTGCCGTGCGGCTTGGTGTGCCTGCTGCGCCACCCGCGCCCCGTCGACCGTCGCCTCCTCCATTACGAAGAGGTCGACGAAGATCCCAAACACGCAACTGTCCTGGAGCGACGCATCGTCCTCGTCAGCGACAGTCGACTCAGAGTAGACTTTGTACCCGAACAACGGTGCGTACTCCAAGCGAACAGAGGCTTCGTTGCTGCCGAAGACAACGTCTGTGGACTCGAAGGCTCGGTGAATGCGCCGTCGGAGCGACGCAACGGTTTCATCTGCGTTCGGTGCGACGCAAAGGTCCACATCGTCGTCCCAGGGAATGAATCCCTTGTGCCGGACGGCGCCGAGGAGAGTGCCCCCGGTGGCCCAGTGTCGGATGCCCCCGCGGTCCAACCGAGCTCTGACTTGGGTGAGCAACACGAAGAAACGGCGATGATGCCGTTCGGGAACCGCGAGGCCGCAAGACCGTAGCGTTTCGAGGCTATAGCGCGGGAGCCACGCATAGGGTGCGTTGGTCGGCGACGTCACTTGGACAACGCCAGGCGGGAGCGGGCGGACGTTCGACATACCGCGGACCGCACTCAGCGGCAGGCTGCGGAGCACCGAGGCCCGGTGCAACATCTGACTCGCTGCCGAGGCAGAACCATCTGCCAGGAGGCGAAGCCCTGCGGTACGCGTCGCCAACAATTCCCACGGGGCGGAAATGTCGCGTGTTTGAAACGCCCTGTGATCGATCACAGAACGGATAAACGCCGCGGCGATCGGCAGCACACTCCATAGCGCCGACGTCCTACCGTCTGCCGGCCCCAGGATAAGTGCCTCGGCAAGGCGACCGCAACTGTCCGCGACAAACGACGCCGCGTTCAACACGTCAAGCTCCTCCTTCGTCGCCCGCTCGGTCTCGTTCGTGAGCGCCATGCTGGCTGCTGTCAACATAGGATCAAGTTCCGCCTTGACCCATTCGACGGTCGCCGTCACCAAGCTATCCGGCAGGTCCACAGGTTGGCGGTTGGCCACGACGCCCTCCTCGATGACGGTAAAGGCGTCGATCATAGTTCGACCAAGCGGCCGCTCCGAAGGCGTGGTCACGGCGTGCGCACCCGGCGCGTCACGCGGCGGCTGGTGGAGGCGTTGTCGTTGCCAAGACCGCGTCACGCAGAGCCGTTGAGCGTCCCGCAGAGAGGGTTCGCTGGTAGCCGGGGCAGTGCCGCAAAATCTTTTGACGCACGAGAGCTGCGGCAAGGCACCGTCCGTCAATCGTGACGTCGTAATCGCGGCCCGACAGCCACGACGAGGCTCAAGCCGACTTACGAAGCGCCGCGATGAGGCCAACATTGGGATTCTGGTGAGTCGGATCCTACGCGGCAGAGAGTGACCAATCAGCACACAATACCACACGCCCAAAAGGCTTTGTGTGGATGGGGGTCGTGAGATGAGTGTGAAATGCGTCGTGAGTGAAAGCAAGGTGGCCCCCCAGTGCCTGGTGCTCGGTGCCAGTGGTGGGTGAGATCGCAGCTGCCGGCGGGAAGGGTCCTACGCGAAGCTGAGACAACAGCTAGGTGGCGTTGCGGTTGCGCTTTGCGCCAACCACAAGAGTGACGACGAAGGGGCTTGCGGGCGGCGTCGTGATCGACGCCGAAGCCTGTGGTGTTGACAGAGGACTATGCCGCTGCTGCTGAGAGGCTGTTGTTTGGGGGGTGCCGGGCGGCGGGGCATAAAACATCAACGGCGACTGTGGTACCAGTCCCCACGGCGAGCCGCCAGCCGACCCAAGGTACGATCCGATGGCAGACGTCGCCAGCTGGATGGGAGATGCGTGGTCGGCGCCAAGGCGCAATGTCCGCGACGGTCCCGCGGCGCTCCGTGGGCTGTCCTGACGCGGCGAAGGGTGAGCCCGGGGGAGCGGAGACAACCAGCAAGGGGCGGACAGCGCTGCGGTCGTGAGGCTTGCCAGCAGTCGCCGCAGGATCACTACCGTCCCCCGCACGAGGTGTGGCCAGGAGACCGCGTTGCCAAATGAGGACCGCAGCCGCATTAACACCCCTGGCAGGGGGCGCGGTGACACAGAGTCGCACAGGCCGCGGCTCGACTCGTCGGTGTTGGTAGCGCCTTCGAGTGCAGCAATCAGCGCCGCAACGCGTCGATAGCGCCAGTCGGACCCTTCCCCCCCTGGGCGCTGCTGGCGGGCCCCTCCATCGTCCAGTGGTGCCGAACCCACCGCGAACCCAATTGGGGAGGGCGGGTAAAGACCCCCTGCTGCCACCGTGGAACGGGGTTGCGTGGGGGTGTGGCTCGGAAGCACAGGAATAGCGCAAATCGCGACGCCCGCCACGAGACAGCAGACCATGAATGAGGCGTGCCCGACCGCCGCGGAACAGGTCGAGGACGACGACGACGACGAGGTCGCGCAGGAGGGATCACCCCCGAGCGCCGATGTGCCGGCGACCGCCGCCAGCAGCGTCGCGACAGTTGACTCTTCCTGCTGGTGCCACAGGTGAAACCCACCCGGGGTGTCATCCAAGCCGCAGTGAACAGCCGAGCACTGCTGGGTGTCCGAAGGCGTCACGCGCATACCGCTGCTAACGTGACACGCACACGTCGCGTCGACAGTGCAAAGCGAGATGATGTTGAGCAGCGCGTGGTCGCCGACCGACGCCGCCGCCGTCAGCAAGGGGGGGGAGCGACCTCGGCGGGCATCGCGCAGCGTCGTGGCAAGCCGCTGGACCACGATGTGCTGCATGGTGAGGCGGGCTGATGGGGCAACGTGCGCGACCGCACGCAAAGGTCCGGCCACGACGCGCAGCCAGCACGGCGTGCAGTCCATTGGAGGCGGAAGACTCCCCGTGGGGGCACTGAGAGTCGTCGTTGACATTGCGAGATGGCTGGGAACGACGGAGCCGCCGCAGCAGGCCAACGGCGTCACCAGGACGCGCCGAAACACGTCTTCAAGACTGCGCAGGAGCCACGGGCAGTGCTGCCGAACGCCGAGCCAGACAGCAAGCGGGGGCGTGTCAGGGTCAGAAGTCCACCCCCCGTCATGCAGCCACCGCTCGGCCAGTTGAAGACAGTCGATGGTCCGGGCGGGCGATGCGCTGGGGGCCAGCGGCGGTCGGGCCGCGCAGGACGCCATCCTCGCCTCCTCCAAAGACGGAGGTTCAACGGCCGGGAGACCATGAGACACGGAGCCGCGGCGCCGGAAGTGGGAGAGCTGGTCCGCCGCCCCTATGTCGTCGAAGGCACCACAAGGCGACGATGCGTCGCGGATGGCTTCGTCCTCGTCAAGCGCCACGTAGAGCTGATGAGCTGAAGACGACGACATTACAGATAAAAATGAGTGAAAAATGAAGATGAACAACGAAGTGAGCGACAGAAATCTCTCTGGGAGAGCGAGAAGACAACACACCTTGCGCCGTCGAATGGCAATGCGAGACGACACAACACGCAATACATCGCGCCGGCAAGGGGATATGAATGCAAAACGTATACCTCCCCGTTGACGAGTAGAGATAACGAGTAGGAAAGGAGGGGCGTTCTACCACAGGTTCTCACGTCGTCGCATTGCGCTTCACGCAGCACAAGAGTGGAACACTGACGATATAGAGAAGCTAAACCAGCCGCCGCGGGGGGTTGGTGAACTCGAGGATGTGTACCAAGGGAGAGCGTCGTCGTGTACCGTCTATATTCCGGCGCTGCCCGGGTACAACGGCTGCCATGTACCAAAGGGAGGGGATAAGATGGGGGACCATAGAAGAAGGAAGCGGAAGAAGGTGCAGAAGGAGAGGCGTCCCTCGGGGTCGCCCTACTCCATTCGTTAACGTCGGTAGGCGGATTGCGGCCGGGCGGCGCCGGAAAAGCCCGTCGGCCCATCGAGTAGCGCATCGCCGCCGCGCTGCTGCCCTCGGATCATGCTGCGAATCGCGTCGGATGTGTCCTCGGTCGCCGCGCGCTGCGTGTCGCGGAACATCTTCATGGAGTTTACCTTGAGGTCCTCGAACTGCGTCAGCAGCACCTCGTTTTCAAGCACCATTTCATCGTACCGTTGCGCGCTCTTTGAGGCGAGATTCTTTGCTTTTTTGAGCTTCTCACGCACGGCCTTCTGCTTGTCATTTTCGTCGGAAAGGAGCGTTTGGTATTGTGCGGCCTGTTCCTCGAGGCGCTTGTTGTTGATCGCCACCAGCTTGTTCGCATTGTCGATGAGCTGCGTCCGCCAGTTCTCCTCCATTTGCCGGTACTGTTGCTCGTGCTCCTTCAGCTGCCGCTCGAGTTCTTCGACCTTGCCCTTCTCCGTTTCGAGCTGGCTGTTGGACCACTTGAGCATGTTGCGACTGTTGTCCAGCGCCGTGATCTTCTCCTTGAGCGCGGCCTCGGTGCGCTGCTGCTGCTGCTGCTGGCGGCGGTGCTCCTCCATGAGACTGTTGTACTCCTCCATGCGTTTGCGCTGCGTCTCAATGACGACCTTCAGTTCGTCACACTCGCGCTTCAGGTGCCCGATTTCGGCCGATCGTAGTTTGCCTTCGCCATCCGCCTCGGACTTGTACGCGGCGAGTTGCGATCGTAAGTTCTCGACCTCAAGCGCGAGCTGCTGGTTGAACTTGGTGAGGTCGTCGGCATGGCGAGTGAGGTCGGCGACTTCTTCTTGCAAGTTCGCCTTCTCATCACGTGACGTCGTTTCCAAATCGGTGAGCTCCTGCTGCTTCTTGTTGAGCTTCTTCACCAGCTTGTCCGCGGTTTTTTCGCTTTCATCCTTGAGCGCCTGATACTCGGCTTCCTTTCGATGGAGCTCTCCTTGCATGCGCTCGTACGTCGCGTCGTCGACGCTGCCGCCTCCGTGGCCACCGCCCGTCGGCATCAACGGTGTGACGGTGCCGGTGGTCAAAAGCTCGTACTTTCGGATCAGGTCGTCCAGCTTGCGCTGCTGCGCGTGGCGCAGCTCCTGCAGCCGGTGCTGAATGCGCAGCTGCGTTTGCATCTGCGACACGACGTCGCCATCCACGCCTTCGTCGGCGGCGGCAAACATGAGCGCCTCCGACTGGGCCTCCATCGCAAGGGACTCCGCTTCCGTGCCAGGCTCGGGTGGTGGCGGGGGCATCCCGGGCAAGCCCGACTTCCCAGGGACCACGCAGATCCCCTTTCGCCGCAGGAGCAGATGCATCTCGCGCATGCGCGTTTCCACGGCTTGCTTGGCCAGCTGTGCTTCTTCCAGCTGAGTCGCCAGTCTGGCCGCGTCGCCGCCTCCCGCGCCGCCCATTTTCGAGGGCGAACCGCCGCCTGCGTGGAATCGCGACGGATCTTCCAGCAGCTTCTTGAGCCGCTCGATTTCGCGGTCCCTCAGGATGATTTCTTGACGCAGATTTTCCGACTCGTCCGTCACGGCCTTGTGCTCGTCGCGCATCTTGTCGACCTTTTTCTTGAACTTTTCTTGATCGCGCTCGACCTTCTCTTTGAGTTTCGCGGCTTCGTCGCGAGCGGCTGCGAGTTCGACCTTGATCTGCGAAGACTGTTCGTCGAACGCGGCACGCGAGCGAGCCTCGCTGTCATGCCGCGCGAGGAGCTGCTGCTTTTCGAATTCCAATTCATGAAGCCTTGCTGCCAACTGCCCTTCGAGTACCTCGCGCTGCTTGGCGACCTCTTTGTCCATGTCGGCACGCGTGAAGGCGGATCGTCGCCAGTCATCGTACATCTCGAGGAAGCCATCCATGTAGTACTGGATGGCGCGAACGTCCCAGCGCCCGTCGGCGTCATCGTGTTCGGTGCCGTCGGGCATGCGGGACCGGACCATCCGGATTTGCTCTTCCGTGAGGACCCTTTTGATGAAGTTAGACGCCACCGACTTCAGATCCTGCAGCTGCTCGAGCTCGGCAATCATGCCGGTTTCTTTCATTTGCATCGAGATCATTTGCTTCTGCATTTCTGCGTCGCGTGACTTCATCGTCTCCTGCAGCTCTCGCAGCTGAACATCCTTTTGACGGAGGTCTTCCTGTACGCCGAGCGCATCCTTACTCAGCGACTCGCGCAGCTCGCCGTTTTCGATCTCCAAGTGCTCGATCCGCTCCTGCAGTCGCTCCTCCTCGTCGAGGCCACCACCCCCCACGCGCTTCTGCAACTCGGCAATCTTGTCCAGGAGTTCCTGAATTTTTGCGTCTTTCGGGTCTAAATTCTTTACGGGCTTGTTTTCAATTTGCTTCGCGCGTTCAGCAAAGCGAAGCGTTGAAATCGTCTCCGATGTGTTTTGGCTCGACGGCCCAACGTTGGCGAACATCACGGTCTTGGAGTTGCCGCCCAAGGAGTCCTTCAGCAGCATCGTCAGTGGCGAGCCACGGTACGGGATGTGCTTCTCGTTTTTCACCAGCTTGTCGATAACGGTGGCCAGGGCACTCAGACTCAGGTTGATGTTGCACCCTTCTTTCATCGTCTCACCTGTGGCGTTGGTCTTGCTCAGTTTTTCCGAACCCGCCAAGTCGACGACGTTGATCTTGCTCGAAATAATGACGGGTGCCGACGGGTCGTGCTCAAAGTCGAACTGCTCGACGCCGAGCATGAACAGCGAGTGCGAGCGGCTGCTGTGCGCGTTGAGATCGGTGGACGCTGTCCGGCGCCGATCCGTTCCCATGTTGAAGTAGTTGATGCACTCTTTCAGGCTGCTCACCTCCACGACCTCGGCCCCCTTGACGTAGAAATTTTTCGACATGTTTTCCTTGATCTCGAGTGTCACCTGCTGCGAGGCGATCAGGTCGCGAGAGTTGCCGTTGTACAGTTCAACGTACGACAGCTTCACTTTGAACTGCTTCGTGCTCGATGTCATCTTTTTCACTTCGTTGAACAAGTACTCGACCACCTGCGGCATCATACCGAATTGCGCAGGGTCGTCGAGGTTACCGGTCATCGTGTGCGTTTTACCGGAGCCGGACTGCCCATAGGCGAACACCGTCGCGTTGTACCCCTGCAGGACGGAGTCGACGAGGGGCTGGACTTCTTGAATGAAGATGTCCTTCTGCGAAAAGGTGTTGTTAAAAACCGCGTCGAAGGCAAACTGGTCCGGGTCGCCGACAGGGTGTTGGACAATGACTTGGTTCGTGGCCAGGTCGAGCCGGACGCTGTTCTTGTCGCCGCGTTCGAGTTCGTACGGCAACAAGTTACGGCACCGGATCGCCACGCGAATATTCTCGCCTTCCGATCCCTTCTTCTTCTTCGACATTGAGTTGCGCACACGGGAAGATACGAAAGGAACGGCGGAATGCACAAAGGGAGTGGAATGGGGAGAAAATAAGTGCGAGAAGAGAAGAGACAGGAAGCCCAAATTGGTCACTCCCTGCTGCGTTGGCCGATGAGTCAAGTGGGGAGGCGACCAACGAGAAACGTGTCGCGCGGGAATCACAAACGTGACGACCCATTTCCCTGGCCCTCTTTGGAATGCGCGTGAACCGTGACCTCCCCTCGTGCCAGTAGTAGTAAAAGGGGGACGTCTTGTATTTACGCATTGCGTCAGCGGGAGGTACAACGGTGCCGCGGGACGATGTGGGGGAACGGTCGATGATGGGGGCTCCGTTGCTTCTTCTCACCCGCGCCCTCACGACGATCGGAGGATGAGGGCCGCTCGCGTCTCAGCGGGCATGCGCCGCCACTCAGCCTCCGCGCTCGGAGACCGCGGTGCGGCTTCCGGTTGCACGACGTACGTCGTAGCCTTGAAAAAGTGGTTCCGAGTCGTCGACGTAGATGCGGCGGCATCGCAGATGGCGACCGTGCGGCTCGGAGGCGCGACGACCGCGGGCTGGCCGTTGCCGGAGCGCGGGGCCAACTTGGTGAGCACCGGGGGCGGGACCTCGACTTTAGGCTGAGGCGCCGCGCGCTGCATCAGCGATCTAACGGCCGAATCGTAATCGAAGGATGACGGCGATGATCGCGCCGCGGGGCCTGCTGACACAACGGATCCCTTGACGCTGGCGGCATCCGCCAGCACCGCCGGGGACGCTTGCCGCTTTTTGTGGGCGGCGCTGCCGGTGCCTCGTGATAGGTACGCGTCGGCTTGTTGCTGCGGCTTGTACTCTCGGGCGACCCGGTTCATTGGGGGAGGGTGTATGAATCAAAGAGTGCGGTTAACGCTCCTTTAGGCTGTCGTGGGGGCGGAGGCGTGTTTCTTCCCATTGCGCGACGGCTACCGCTGCTGGCGGCGCATCATTCCTTCTCGACACAACCCCAACGGCAACGATATGTATCACAACAAGGTCCTTCCTCGAGTGCTGTGAACCGCGCTGCTTGCGGCGTCCGACGGCATGCGGAAGTGAGGCACCTGCGTGTACTCGGCCGGCCGGTTGGGGTCCATTTGAAACGTTGCCTGGTGGGGCTTGACGAAGTAGCGCTGCGACTGATTTTCCGGCTCCTTCAGGTGGGCATCCACGTCCTTTTGTGACGACCAAAACGTCGGGTCGACCAGCAAGCCATGCCCCAGGGATACGTCCGGGAGGTAGCGAGCACGACGGGTACCGAGCGCCTTCATCGTGCCACAAACCAGAGCCAGCGAGGGCAACACCGCTGTTGGCTGCGGAAATCCTTCGGCCAGAAGCACGTCGGTGAGCGGCGCGAGTTGAAAGTAGGCGGCCGATTCGATGGCGTCCACGCTCAAGAAGGCGCTTTTCGTGGCTCGTGCGGCAACGTTGAACGGCCCCCCGTTGGTTGCCGTGCAGACGAAAGATGGCAGGCGCGCATCGAGTCGGGCGCGGGTGGCGTCGTCGACCACTTCCCCCACGGGCGGCATCACCGACAGCCCCACGCGGTCGCGCAGCCACTCTGGCGTTGCGGAAGCGATCGTCGCGGCCACGAAACTAGTCACGGCCGAAAACTCCCGAGCGGTCGAAGGGTTCAGACTGCTTGCTTCGCCCTTCCAGAGGTGGGATGGGCGGCGTTGAGCTTGACAAAAGTACCAGCGGTGCACGTCTTCCACTGCCAGGGGCGACGTCCACGTGTTTAACACGGGTATTCTGCCGCTGCAGCGCAAAGCCTCGTCCCTAGATCCACTCTGGTCGTGTGCTTTGCTTCCGAGGCGCCGGCGAGCCGCGGCGACTCTCGCTTGGGCGCTCTGTTTCCTCATCGATAGCGCGTCGGTCTTTCGGGAGGCGGGGCGAGATGATGCCGAATCGATTCCATCCCCTAGGTCAATGCGGTACAGAGAGGTGTCGCGGTTGATTGAATTCCCTCCAGTCTCCGCGGTCACGGCCAACCGCCCCCCGCTGACCTCAGCGAATGAAACCACGCGGAGAGGATTTCGCTGCTGCCCCGCCGCACACAACGATCGAAATGCCGCAGCGCGCTCCAGCAGTCGGCGCCTCGCAATCTCCTCGTCACGAGGGGGCTGCCCAGCGTGACGGGCGCCGCCCAGAACGGTGCCCCGAAGCCTGAACCGTTGACACAGTCGCTCGAACACCCCTCCGGCGTTCGCCACGTCCGCGAGTGCACCGCTCAGGATGCCCGCGGCTTCCAGAGGCCGCGTTCTCGCCACGTTGGCCATGACCATTTCCATCGTGGACTGCAGCGCCTGCTCCGAGGCCACGTCGAGGAAGCCTGTCACAGGCGACGTGGACATCGCCGGGAGCGGCACGCTGGTCACGTGTTGGATGTCGCGAATGGCGTTGTGGTGTACGTCGACCTGGGCGACCACCGCCCACACCGCGCCCCCGGTGCCAATGTCGATGGCGGCCCGTAGCGGAAACGGGACCAGGTGACCAGGGGAGATAGGGGGCGGCATCGACAGAGGGCTGCCTGCGAGGAAGGAAGGAGAGTCAAATGAAAATCTCGCGAAGGGAACACACCATCCGGCTGGGTGCAAGTTAAGGCCGTTTCGCGCGCATTGCTAGGGGAATACTGCGGTCACAAACTGGCGATATCGAGAGCCGCGGTAAATTTGAATGGGCCCGCCGAGGCTGGTTTCAAGGCTGAGGAAGCCTTCGCGGCCGGCTCGGAGGGGACGGAGACGGCGACACGACGAGCCGGTGGCGGGGCCTCTGGCATCGGTACACTGGCCGTTGGCGGCGGCGGAGGCACGACCGCTGCCGGTGGCTCCGGGCTCGCAGCGGTACTGCTGCCCCCGGACGTTCTCGAAGCAGCCGTTTGTGCCCGGTCTTCAATGCTTTTTTTCGTCATCGACCGATCCATGGCTGCGCAATGATCATTGAGCGCGACGCCGGCGCTGACGGTGATCGAGTTCGCCGCCAACAAGACGGACGCCACCTTGCGCAGCACACGCAGCATCCGCGCACCTCGGGCGAGGGCGGCTTGATGCCGCGAAGCCGTTCGCCTGACGCACGCCACGAGCCGTCCCACCCACTCGGCTGCCACCAGCGCGGCCGGAAGCGGCGGAGATCCGGATGGCGCGTCGGGTGGATTAACAGCGCAACGCAGCGCGACTGCAGCGAGGTGGTAGGTGACCATCGCGGCCGCCACCGACGTCGGGCCTGCTGCTTCCACGACCAGGGAGCGCACCTTCGCGACGAATGCCAAGGCCCCGACGGCCGCCTCGCCGAGAACCGCGGCGGTGGGAGCGGAGGCGTCGACGAGCGTCGCGGTGGCCGCAATCAGCATGGGCAAGGCCAAGACGCGGTCTGCCGCTCGTTCGCTTCCAGTCGGACTCCGCAGTGAGCGGAGGAGCGTGGCGTGCGACATGGCGACGTCGAAATACACGGCGACCGCCGCCGCGGAGGTCTCATGCTTCATCAGCCCGGTGCTGACATTCATCGCGACGTTCATCGTCGTCGAGAACAGCGGCGCCAGCGCGTGGGCAGCGCGGTGCATTACCTGGCACGCCGTGCTCGTGAGCTGCAGGTCCTTCGTGTGCATCCCGAGGGCAAGCAGCTTGGCCCCCACGATTTGCGCGTTCGGATCGCCGTCGCCCGTGCACGGAGCGATGCGCAGCAGCTGCGTCACCACCGCCGCCGCCGCGCTGCGGTCGGACTTCGAGGCGAACAGCTCCAGCTCTACCTGCATCGCCATCATTTCGCAGTGCGGCACTGTGCCCTCGTGGTGGTGCGCCACCTCCTGGTCGATGCTGCCGATGGCGATGCCGCACAGGTCGCTGGCGCGCGTCAGGATCGTGTCGGTCGCCGCGCGCAGCATCATCGAGTGCTTCAGCGGGTGCCCTGCTGGCATCTTGCTCAGCTGCACCCACATCCGCGGCACCTCCAACTCGATCTCGGCCCAGCGTTTTTCGTACGCCAGCTGCCCCAGGGCGCTCGGGCGGAATACGGCGGCTGCGATCGACGCGCATGCACAAAAATGAGAAAATCGATGGCCGGTGTCCTCGAACTCCAAACCCAGAGCCATGACCATTTCGCGCAGCAGCAGGGACATCGGGATGGAGCCCCGCGGCACTGCAAACGACTCCGGAGTGTGAAACTTCCATCGGAGGTGCGGTGTGAAAATGCGGTCCCAGAAGAAACAGTCGCCGTCGACGAGCAACTCCGCAATCCGATTGGGGACCATGACCCGCCGTTCAGGTTCCATCACCGTAAAAGCCGCTCCCGCACCGTACTTCATGTCGAGCCTGGCGAGCGATTTTACTGTACGACTGGCCATTTCCACAGTGCACGCTTCGATGAAGAGGCGGCGCAGTTCGACGACCATCGACGCGGCGGCGGCAAACGGCGGCGGCAGCGGCAGCGTGCTCAGCGTCTCCGCCAACTCGTATAGGAAGCACAAGTTCACTCCATGGTGGTGGCAAGCGGTTGGGATGATGCGGCGCCGGACAATGAAGTCGACGGTCAGGGTGGCGAAGGGTGGCGCGCCGTCTTCAGCATCCTCGCCACCCGGACTTGTCGCCTCCACCACCTCGGCCACCTCATCTCCGTCGGCCGCTCCAGATGGCGCTTGCCGGCGCACCATGCCGACCAGCAAGTCCAACGCCACACGTCGTAGCAGCCGAGTCCGAAGATAACTCGGAGGGTCGTTCGGAGGCGTCGTGGGTAGGCCACTCTCAAGATACGGGTCCTCGATCATCGTCCAGTTCTCATCGTGCGTGTCCAACAAAATGGAGAACGCAAGACTGGACTCGACGAGCGCGGCACGCGCCGCCTCCATTGCCGGCTTGCCCCTTTGGTAGGCATCAATAAGCCTCGAAGCATACGCCTGACGATCGAAGGGCACCTCGGGAGAGGTAGAAACGCTTTTCGATCTCAGCTGAAGACCGCGCATGAAGTGGCGCCTCGCTCGGTGGAGTACCGGTGGCGACATCGGCGACCCCGCAGCTCGGAGGGGAAAGGCGAACAAGGCGGCGCCGACGCGCTGCACAGCGGCGGCAATGGCCCCTTGCTGGATGACGTAGTACCGCGCGTCTGCGCCGTAGTGCAATGGCGGCGGCTCGTCCGTCCCCAACGCGTGACAGAGTCGCCGGATGGCGATCTGCAGGGGGTCCGCAAGTGCGGGAAAGCTTGCTGACCAAACGTCGCCAAGCGAGGCGACCTTGAATGGCGCAACGTCGCACTGCACGGGCGGCAGCAGCGTCACCGTGACGTAGTCGCCCTGCACGTTGAAGCCGGCGGATACCGGACAGGAGACCCCATCGATGCGAAACTCGAACAGCGACGACCACAATCGCTGGCCGATGTCGAGGAACATGCGGGCGGCGTCACACGACGCCCACTCGTGCACGAGGACGCCCGTGACGAGATCCACCACCGACGCACGGCCGACGGCAAGGTACCGTCGCAGGGAAGTGGACCTCAGGCCGCGCACATTCACCGCCACCTTCGTGAAGTCGCTGACCACACCCTCCCACGCTTCGCGCCAATCGGGCCACGCGCATGGGTTGCGCGCCAAGTCACACGGTAGGGCTTCCTTCATTGCCTGGAAGCGCTCGTTGCGCAGGAAAACAGACGGCCGGAACAATCCTCTGGCCTTGAGCTCGCGTAGCGACAGCAGCATGTCGTCCGCCACTTCATCAAGCTCGCCTCGCGGAGTGCCGCGACCGTGGGTTTCGTGCGACGCCACGGCGACGTGCGTAGCAGCAAAGTGCTTGTCCAGAAGGCCTTGGAAATAGTCCGTGACGAACGTGCGAGGCAAAACGTGATGAAAGGCAACGTCCGGGCGGATCAGCGCCGTGGGCAAGATTGGCAGGTCGTGGGCGTCGAACGTCGAATGAGTGGCAATGGGCTGGCCGGAAACACCGGCAGACGACGCCGCGCCCAAACGACGGATGCCACCGAGCGACGACGACGTTTTTTCTGCCGACAACGCACTCTTGTCATCATGGGGCGCGGCGGGCAACGGATCGGGCGCGGGCGGCACCAGCACTTCGGCGCCGGCAGGGGAAGGAGGCACGTCGACGCTTGCCCCGCCCGAGTCGGCGGTGCGGCGCAAACGGAGGGGTTCCGACCTCGCCGCGGCTGCCGCGGCGACAAGCGGTGCCCGAGTTGGAGATGAGTTCCGTAACACCCTGGTGGCGGTCGACGACGCAAAGGTTGGCTTGCGCAGTTTCATCAGTGCCGAGAAAATGGCGCCCGTGGGTGGCCCACTGCCACCGGCGTCACGTGGATTTCCAGAATTCGCGCGGTCCATTGCTGGAGAGCGAAACACTCTGTCCGTTGTTCTGCTTCGGAAGTGGCACTGCCCAAACACACAACGTGGCACACAGTCCCCCCCCGAATGGAGATGTCCCGGAAGGCCCCTCGGAGGTGCCGCAGTCGCACGTGTGGAATGAAAGGGCACTCTCTCCGTTTCGCACTGACGCGCACAACACACTACTACTACTGTGGAAAGGAGCGACGCGAAACAACACAGCCAGAGGAGAGAGGGACATGCGAAAAACGCGGACCGGCCCACCGACGTTGCATTCCAGAAGACTGTCCACTCCGGGAATATATTTTGGGCAGCGTCACATCCAGACAACGCTGCGCTGGCCACGCGGGGAAAGGACAGCCGGGGAAGTAGTGGGGACAAAGAGGGGAGGGGAAGAGATGATGATGGGTGGCTAAATGTCCTCCAACACCGTCCCGAGCTGCTTGTAGCGATTTCCGTTTTTGAAGCTGGCGGATGCCTGGGCTTGAACGTCGCTCGGCGCGTCCGCGTCATGAATGGTGATGTCGTTGATGCCGATTCCACCGCCGGTTCCACCGAGCTTGAAGGAGCCCACTTTCCAGCTCATTGAGAGGGCAAGCCGGTCCGACGGCGCGTGCCCCGCGTGCCGTTCCATCACTAAACAGTGATCGGTCAGCAATGCGGCGCTCGCCTTGTCGCCGGTAGTGCCGAGCGTCGTCGCGACCCGGCGGAGCAAGTCGACTAACTTCGGACCGCGGGCCAAACCGAGTTGGCGTTCCGCCGGTGTGGTTCGTACGCACTCGAGCGCCTTGTACATCCAGATCAGCTGCTTGTCGATTGTGGGGAGCGCGCCCCCCGTCGCCTGCTTATGCGCCAACGCTATGAACGCAAGGTGGTAAGCCGCCATGCATGAGGGCGCCGTTTCGGGGCCCATGACGTCCTTAAGAGTCTTGTACGACAGCTGCGCGAAGGCCAAGCATCCTGGCAGCCGCGTGGCCACCGCCATGGGCTCGGCGTCCACCACCGACGACGTGACGCCGATGAGAAAGCGCGCCAGGTGGCCGACGGATCGGTCGCCCATCAACGTGGCGTGAGCCGTCGCCGCATCGAAGTAGGTTGCGGCGGACGCGGCGGAGGTCTCATGCTTCATCAGCCCCGTGCTGACATTCATCGCGACGTTCATTGTCGTTGAGAACAGCGGCGCCAGCGCGTGGGCAGCGCGGTGCATTACCTGGCACGCCGTGCTCGTGAGCTGCAGGTCCTTCGTGTGCATCCCGAGGGCAAGCAGCTTGGCCCCCACGATTTGCGCGTTCGGATCGCCGTCGCCCGTGCACGGAGCGATGCGCAGCAGCTGCGTCACCACCGCCGCCGCCGCGCTGCGGTCGGACTTCGAGGCGAACAGCTCCAGCTCTACCTGCATCGCCATCATTTCGCAGTGCGGCACTGTGCCCTCGTGGTGGTGCGCCACCTCCTGGTCGATGCTGCCGATGGCGATGCCGCACAGGTCGCTGGCGCGCGTCAGGATCGTGTCGGTCGCCGCGCGCAGCATCATCGAGTGCTTCAGCGGGTGCCCTGCTGGCATCTTGCTCAGCTGCACCCACATCCGCGGCACCTCCAGCTCGATCTCGGCCCATCGTTTTTCGTACGCCAACTGCCCCAAGGCGCTCGGGCGGAACACGGCGGCTTTCGTACCGGCGCACGGACAAAAATGAGAAAACCGTCGTCCGTCGCCGTCCAGCTCGCAGCCGAGAGCCATGACCATCTGACGCAGCAGCAGCGGCATCGGCACACTGCCCTTCGCGATGTGCATCACTGGCGGGCATGCAAACTTCAGCCGTAAGTGAGGCATCACAACGTTGTCCCAGAAGTGGGCGTCGCCGTCCACAAGGAGCTGGGCGATGCGGTTGGGTACCATCACACGGCGCGCGCCTTCCGTCACGGTGAGACCAGCGCCGGCCCCGAACGCCATGTCGAGTTTCGCCAGGTCTTTCACCGTCCGGCTGGCCATCTCGACGCGAATGGCCTCGAGGTACTCGTCCCGCAGCGTCTCCACGAGGAGGTCGTTGATTTCGTACTGCGACGGCAAGATCATCTGCTTCAGTGTGTCCCAGAGTTCGTACAAAAAACACATGTTGACGCCGTGAGCGTGGCAGGTCGCTGGAAGCACTCGGTGCCGCACGATGAACTCTTTTCGCACCGTGCCCTGCCCGTTCATTTCCATCTTGGCCCCTTGCACGAGGAGGTCAATGCAAACGCGCCGCAGCGCAACCTTCCTCACGAATACAAGCGGGTCGAGATGTGCGCGGTCCCCGGAATCCAAGTCCTGCTCGGCGAAGGGATCCTCCAACAGCTGGCGACTCGTGTCGTCCGCGGCCGCGTACCGTTCCAGGTTTTCTGCCTTTGCGGTCGGCGTCGTTTTGATGGGTACGGCGGGTTCCTGACGGTATGGCCAGGTTCGCATGGCTCGCAGAAGCTCGTTTCGCGGCCGCTGCACGCGCGACGTGCCAAACGAGAGCTGGCCACTGTACTGAAAGTCGGTCGTGAGGATGTAATAGCGACCGTCGACACCGTAGTAGAATGGTGGCGCCGTCTCGCAGCCAAGGGCATGGCACAGCCGCCGCGCGGCCACGGTGATGGCGGAACCGTTGGTAGGAAACGAGTCGGTCCACGCGCTCCCGACGTCGACCGTCAGAGGGGCGCGAGTGGCATCGACGGGCGGAAGGCAGGTCACCGTGACGTAGTCGCCCTGCACGTTGAAGCCGGCGGAAACCGGACAGGTGACCCCGTCGATGCGAAACTCGAACACGGCCGCCCACGTGCGCTGCCAGATATCGAGAAACGCCTTTGCCGCATCCGCGGACTGCCACTCGTGCACCAGGACGCCCGTCATCATGTCGAGCACCGACCCGTTGCCCATGTGCACGTAGCGCGAGCGGTCGGCCTCCGCGATGACGCGGTGGTTGACGGCGTCCTTCACGAAGTCGCTCACGAACGACTCCCACGCGCTGCGCCACTCATCCCAGAATACGGTGCCCCGGCTGATCTCGCTGCACGGGGCGTCTTTGAGCGACTGAAATCGCTCGTTGCGCACAAAAATGGCGGGGTGAAAATACTGCAACTGGGCGAGGTGCCGCAGGCTCGCCAAGATGTCACTGCACACTTCAGCGCACTCCGTCCCGCCGAGGAAGGCGCGGGACTTGGCATGTGCGGCCTTCGGTGAACCGTGTTGGCTCCGAGGGGAAAGCGCGTCCTTGGCCTGCTGCAAGGTTTCGAAGTATCCGGCCATGACGTTGCGGGAGAGGGTGTGAAAAAAGGCCACGTTGCGTGGACCGCTGTGGCGCAACTCGGAAAAATCGGCGAGCGTCGCGGACCGCAGCAAGGGAGCGCTGTGAACCCGGGGGATCACTGACGGCGGCGGCGCGTGGCTACTGCGAACGTCTGGCGATCTGGCGGCGGCAGCGGGCGGCGACGCAAGGCCAATGCTGGCGGCCGCGGCGCTCGCCGATTGCGAGACCGACAATTCGTGTCGTGATTTCGGCGAAGATGCAAAGGATGTCGGCGACATAAGCTGTTCGCCGAACGAGTTCGAGCTGAACGCGGGTTGCAGCTGCAGTGGTTCTGGCCGAGCGCTACCGTACTGAGCCGCTGTTGGCGGGCTCGACGCTGTAGGTTTGGTGACGGGCACGGCGGCAGCTGGCGGAGCAGCGGCCGCTGCAGCGTTGTTTGCCGGATTTCCAAAGTGGGTCGGAGGAGGCGAGTTTACTGGCGGACTATTGACTCCATCGCTGCGCGGAGGCGACGGCGCCGGACCGCCGGTCCTTTTCGCCAGGACATTCATCGCCGCTACTGTCGTCGCGGCTCGCGAGAATCGATTCCTTTCGGACAGATAACTCGACATGGCAAGAAGGCACAGAAAATGGATGGAAAATGATCGACGCAAGGGGGTTCGGATGGCGGCGACTCGCACAAAAGTTTGCCGATAGCAGCAAAAGTTTGCCGATAGCAGCAAAAAATCGCCCTCGCCACATTTGTCATGTGGGGGGCGACTGCGAACCCTTTTCGAGGTGGTGCGCAACGGGTGAATGAGAGAGTTCGTTCTAAGTGCCATACCCGGCTTCTATCGTGCCGTCCTACCACCCAAGCGCAACCAGTCTCTTGGCGACCTCGGACTTCATCTCGCCGGAAGTGGCGAATGGCCGTTCCTGCGTTTTACAAGGTGCCTTTGTCGCGTCGTGGGTGGCCGCCTTTCCACACCTGTCATCGGAGGGCGGATCCCCCATCGCCGAACGGAGTTGCTTCAGCGTCGACGCTATACAGGCCCTGAGCTGCGACGCGGCCTCTGCCTCCAAACCGGACTGAGCATCTGCCTGTGTCATGAACATCGAGGCCGTTTCAGGCGGAATTACCACAACCCGACTGCGCTGTGAGCTGCGATCTGATCCGCTGTCAACCTGCAGCCGCGCTGCGACCTCCTGCAAGTGGTCGATTCGGGCCGTCATTTGCGCGGCGGCCTCCGCCTGCTTCGCCATCGAGTCGTCCCATCTGGAATCGTGCAGCTCTGCATTGAGCTCCACCACACGCAGCACTTCCGCGAGCATCGCGCTCACGCTTCGCAGCTCGTCCCTCACCGCCGCCAGCTGTGTCTCGCGATCTGTCAAAGGCCCGGCCTCTCGGGCGGTCGAGACGACGATTGCGGACGGCGGGTCTGATCCGATCGCTGGCGACTCGGCGGTCAGCTCATCAAGAGTGGACGGCGCGGCGGCAGCAGTGTCGACCTCCGTTTCTCTCGCGGCCTGGTGAGACCTTCGCCAAACCGCTGGCTCCTCCTGGGCTGGCTCTTGCTGCGCACAAGGCAACGACCGGTCCGAACCCGAGCTGACCGGCCAGGCTGTGCCTCCTGGCGGCCATGCCCAGGGCATCGGCCACGGGGGCATCGAATAACCCCACGGGGGCGGCATGGGGTAGCCGTGTGGCGGAGGCGCCGTCCAGGAGGAGGCGGGGTACGGGGGAAACGCCCCGGGGAGTCCATCTGGTCCCACCCCACCAGCTCCTCCTTCGCGGCTTTCCGCTTCGTCCCCATCGCCACGCGACGCGGAGCTCGATTCACGAAGCCGCGGGCGACGCTGGAATGGACCGTGGTGCGTGTGCCGAAGGGAGTGAGGGTTGACCGGTAAATCGACGCGCGGCAACCCAGCTCGCTTCGAGCGAGTGTCACCGGACGGACACCTCCGGAAGGTGCACACCTGGCCGCCCTCGCATACCGTCGACACGAAGGCGTTGCTCCGGGAGCTCAGGAAACGTCGGTCGTCGAGAGACTGCCCACAAAGGGAGGTGATGCCGCTGAGGTCAACTAACTGCAACGCGTCCAATCGGTAGGCGAGAACGTCCGGATCGCTCGTCAGCAGGTTCCAACAAGCCGCCGCGCCGTCGACGGTCACGCCGGTGCGTCGTAGGCTGAGCCGACGCAGCGCAAACGGACCCGACCTGTTCAACACGGCGCCGATGGCGTCGAGAGTCGCATCACCGACGTAATTGTCGTCGAGAGTGAGGGTTTCTAAAAGGGACACGGGGGACTGCCGAGACCGGAGAGCGTCGTCTCCATCAGCGCCAGCCTTCCGCAGCGACGCCTGCCAACTGCGAGTGCAATCCGCGGGCAAGAAGAGCCCGGCGATATCCCTCGCCGCGTCATCCGTTAATCCGAAGTCGGTCAGGTTCACGTCTCGCAGGTCGCGGCACCGACGCAAGAAAATGACGAGGTCAGCGAAAAGCGAGTTGCCCCCTCGACAGCCCGAGAGGCACAAATGTCTCAGATGCACGCACGCAGCCAGTCCGTCGAGTAACTTAGGCAGAGAGTCGGGACCCACGGCGAATCCTGTCAGTTCGAGCTCCACTAAATCTAACGCGGAAAGCTTGCAAAGGTGCCCGACACCCGCCGCGATGCGAGCTAGAACGGTGCCGCCCAGGTCAGGGGCGCGACCATGAAGGGTGACCAGCCGAGCGGCCGATTGTTTCTCGTCCCCCCTGGGACGCGCACCCCCAGCACTTGGGGGTGGTCCGTACAGCCGATGCCGTTGCCAGCCGCGAGTGAGACGTAGCACGCGGTACCGCGCCCCGGTGCACGACCGCATGGCGTGCGTCACGAGCATCCAGTGCTCGGCCGCCAGGTAGTCGGCGTCGCAGCTGATGGCTTCCGTGGGGCCGAGGCCGCCGTCGGGAACGATCAGGCCGTAGAACGGTGCGGCGCGGCGCTCAGCGCAATTCTTCAAGTACACCTGGGGGAACGTCGACGATGACATCACGAAACGCGCTCGCTGCGATGGAGACGTTGGGTGTATGCGATGGAGAACTACGAGCGAAGGGGGCAAACAGGTATTGTTTTTTGGACACGCAGATGCGGGGATTGCCCACCCATCAGGGTTTGGGCACACGACGCTGGCCACCACATCGTCGGTTGTGAACGGAACGGAACGGAAGGAGAGAAAAATAAATAGCCACGACAAGAGAGGAGTTACGTCTTCCGACCTACTAATCCAAAGGTGTTAAGGGGTTGAGGCTGGAAGGGGGGTGTGAGGGTCAGCTGCTGTTGAGTGGCTTCGACGCATCGGTGACGGCCGGCGTAGACCCTTCGCCGGGTGGCTTGCGCTGCTTGGCGCGCTCAATGTGCTGCGCGAGATCCGGAGGGCAGAAGTACTGTCTATCGGCGCCGTTGTTCTGTTCGAGATCATAGCAGTACGAAAGGAGCACCGAGTCGATGCACACGTGGAACACGTTGATGAAAATGGCCGCCACGATGTAGGCCATGATGGCCACCGTGATGAGCATCAGGACGATGCCCGACGTGCTGTCATTCGTCGCCTCGCGTCCTTTCGAGGTGCCCGTCATGATGCCGTAAGCACTGGCCGTGACGGCGGCGGTGATAAAGAGTTTCCCAAAAAACATGACAAACTCGCCGATGACCGAAACGGCGCCGACGCTGAGTGCATGGGCGCAGAGCAGCGACAAGGCATGCTTTGCGGCGGGCACGAACGACTCGCCCGTCATAGTCTGCACAATGTAGGCGTTTTTGTTCATAAATTTGACGCAGCACTCGAAACAGGCCAAGCAGCACTGCGCGCAGCCGATGCACAGCTTGACCGCGGTCGAGCTCTTGGCCAGGGTCTGCAGTCGGTGCTCGATGAGCTGCATCATGATGCGCACGAACTGAATGATCGCGATGAGCAGGCTGCCGAAGCAGAGCGATCCAATATGCTTGATCGTGAGGCTCAGCGCCGCGAACACGCCGTGATCCGGGGTCTTGTCTGCCGTCCAATACCAAAAAATCGAGCAGAAGGCAAGGATCATAAAGTCAACGGCACCGACAAGCGCGACAGACCACAGGAACACGAAAAGGTTGTACGCGTGGGCGTAGCCACGCCAGCCGGAGAACTGAACTTCGCGGAGTTCCGCGGTGGTGTTGCTGTTGAACGCCACTTGGTTGGGCACCACGACGCTGACCGGCACGGAATCGCCAGAGGTGTAGATGAACGCACTGGTAAAAATAGCGAAGCACACGAATCCGATGATGAAAATGACCGACACCACGGGCACGAGCAGCATCGTCGGAATGGCAAGTGGAATTTTGGACGCCTCTTCGATGATGTCGGCCGCAATCATGACGTCACGGAAGATAAAAAGGATCACGCAGATGACGATGAAGTCCAACAGCCACACCGCGAGGGAGCCGTAGAAGTACCACTTGTAGGAGTCCGTCCCTGCGCCCGCCACTTGCTTGATCTCCTGCGCCTGGTAGAAGAGGAAATAGCCGATGCCCGCGAGACCGATGACGAGCAAAATCATTGTCAACACGACGATCGGCTTCACGAGACGACGCAGGGCGAACAGCCAAAGAAAGCAAATGCCGAGAGCAATGGCGAAACATGACAAAATGATCCACCAGTTCCGGCGAAGTTCGGCGAAGCCAGTGTAGGCAATGTTCACGAGGCCGAGCTCGTCGCGGATTTCAGCGTTGCCGGGCCCCATGGCCAGTGTGCAGTCGTCGCCCGTGTTGTCAGAGTTGTTGACGCAGCGGTATTGGAACAGTTGCGGAATGCAACGGTTGAACTTCAGCGAAGAGTTGAAAAGACTGAGCCACTGGAGTGGCAGGCTTGGCGGATCATTCGACCCATACAACGGCACAAAGTCATAATCCGATGGGCACTGCGACACGCACACACCCAGCTTGAGGGCGCTGCGCACGTTAAACGACTTTGTGTTGGTGTTGAACGTGACGGGATACCACAAGGACGTGAGGTTGGCCCAGTTGGTCACGGTGTCCGCGGTGACGTTCATCGGGACGCCGTGGCCGCAGATGTTGCCGAGGTAGTCCACACCGTATTCAATGCGGTCCAGGTTGCCATGGTGGAAAGCAATGTACGCGACATACCCCATCAGCGCCCAGACGATGACGAAGAGCAACAGGCAGGGGCAATCCGTGCACCGACGCGATGGGGCATTAATCCCCACCTCGTTGGACGGCAGCTTGACGAACGTCAACGGCTTGCTTTTTTCGGCGTCCATATGGTATGTGTTTTCGGCGGGACGAACAACGAAAAAGATGAGAGAGCGATGCGAACGAACGTTAAGTGCTCAAAGTTGTGGTGAATGTAGGGCTGCGGCGTGGGGGCGAGGGTATACGTACGTAGGCCATCGAACGGAATGAACGCCGACACGACGTTAGGAGAACCGCCCCTCGTCCGTTTCCTCGCTCACACCAGAGAGGTCACGCGAAGAGGAAGGAAAGGCCATGCCCGAGGGAACAGGGAGCACAGACAGAGTGCGAGGGGAAAAGGGGAACGCGTGGGTGGGGATGCGGTCAGCGTCGAGAAGAATACAATTTTAGAGGCACGTTCACTGGGAGGGACGTTCCATCCGAAGAAGAGAGCGTCCAGAACGGCCTCCTGATAGCGACGCCGTGTGACATCACACCATGCACGACCGACTTGCGCCCCAAGAAACTGAAAATCGTGGGATTTACAACGATTCCCGCTCGCGGCGCAACGTCTCTACGCGGCGGAGACGACTTTCCTCTTGCCACTTGCTGTGATCTTCGTGGTGGTGGAAGTCGTGGCTGTGGCCCAGGTTATCCTTGACAAGGGCGGCCCCCACGACGTCGCTGCAATCCTTGTGACGGCACACGTGGCCGGCGGAGACGAGGCTGGAGCTGAACACACCGATCAGGCACAGCGAGGTCGCAATGGTGAAGAAACGGCTCATTTGCGGCAGGCGGGAGGGGGAGGAAAGGTTACAGGACCAGACTTGACAAATAGAAAACTGATACGTTTTTCCTTTCATCGCCCCAACGGACGATTGCTTTGTTTTCACATCCATTGAATAAACACTTTCCAGCTGAAAGAGGAATCGCGCGCCGGGGAGGAAATAATGACTGAAACACAAAGGAAGGAAAGGTACGAAGGCGGTGAAATTCGAGTCCACGACCCGCTTCTCCACCCGCCGCTACACATGGAATCAATGGGTCGCGCGGAATCGTGTCACATCGTGTCGCCGCAACAGACGACCGCTGGCTCAAAACGCCAAAGGGGGGTGGGTCAGACCGTCAACGCAAAGCCACCTCCCGCAAATCGGTGCTGATTCAGCGGCTGACGGACGACGAAGTGCCCGCTGTCACCCTCTAGCCTTGGCTGAGCAGCCGTCATGGCCGCCTGCCGGTCTTTGACCAGGACCGCATTTTGCGACTTCAGGGTGAAGTACTTCTGCTTCACTTGCGCGAGTTCCGACTGTAGCCGGTCCAACTCCAGTCGGTACTCGTCGACTTGAGTGGTCGACGCGCGGAGCTCTTCGTCCATCGCCTTCATCTGCGACGACCGGCGCACGATGTTGTCGTGGAAAACGGACAACTGCTCGGCGATTTCGGGGCCCGGCTGGCGCGCGAGAATGGTCTTCAACTCGCCGTATTGCGTTTCTTTTTCTTTGATGGCCCCGGCTTTTTGCCGCAGCTCCTCTGTTTTCGCGATGAGCCGACGCTGGAGCGTTTGCAGCTTGAGGATGTTCTCGTACTCCTGTGGGTCCGAGCCTTCCATCTTTCTCCAGCGGTGAACATTCATAGGATTCTGGAGCTCCTCAAAGAGGGCCTTGACCTTGGTGCGCTCCTGGATGACTTGCCGCTGCAGCGTGGCGATCTGGCGCTTCAGCTCCTCCACATACCGTATGCGAGCCAGTGAGGCGCGCAGCGAGGTGCGCAGCTCGTGCACCTTCTCGCGAAGCATCCGGATGTCAACGATTCGGTCACGGTACTGCGTAGACCCTTTGCCTAGTGTCGACTGCTGAATGCGAATCTTTTCGTACAGCAACGCGAGTTCCTCATTCCGCCTGATGAGCTGCGTGGCGAGAATGTTGCGCTCATTGGTGACGCTGTTGAACTTCATCAGTTGCTTGGCCTTCTCAGTGTCGCAGTCGGCAATGATTTGACTGAGCTGCTTGATCTCGTGCTCCAGCTTGTCGCCGCGTTCTTTTACGTGCTTGTAGTCCGCCTGGCGGCCTTTTACCTGCTCCTTAGCGGCTTCGCGGTCCTTGACGACCGTGTCAAGTTTGGCGTGGGCCGCACAGAGGTCGCTCTCCTTCTTCCGCAGCTCATCCTTCAGCTGATCAATTTGGTGGTCGACAATTTTAAAGCGCCGCTTCATTTCCGTGATTTCGGACTCGGCATCTTTCAGCGACTTGGAGTAAAGATTGCGGTCGGCCAGCACCTGGTCGTAGAGCCCAGATTGATTTTTTAGCTTGAGTTGCCCCTCTTCTAGCTCCTGCTGAGCGGTAGCGATGCGCTGTTTGGCTAGCTTGACGTCCTCCAGAGATTCGCGGCACCTTTCGGTGGCCTCAGTGGCCGCGCTTTGATACTTCGAGGTTTGTTGGCTCAGCTGGTACGTGGTTTTGCGGAGTTGCTGATTTTCGGCCTGGTGGGCGCTGACCTCCTGAGCCAAACTTCGGTTCCGGCCGGCCTCGACGCTTGCCTCGCCCTCGAGCTTAACACGCTCCTGCTCGTCGCGGACAGCTACCGTGATGGTGAGGTTCTTGTCCCTCACCTTGTCTTTGAGACGACGCTCGAGGTCCTCGGTCACGCGGCGCTTCGCTTCGATCGTCGACATCAATGTGGTGATGCTTTGTTCCAGTTCCTGTGTGCGATCGTATTCCTTGACTTTGTCGGCTTCGATACGCTGCAGTTCGCGGTCCTGCGACTCGACGGCCTTCATCATTTTGCTCTGCTTCCCTTGCAGAGCGGCGTAGTCGCCCATGACGCTGTCGAGTTCGGCCTCGCGGCGTGGGATCTCCTTGCGCTGCTGACTCAGCTGGGCGTCCTTCTGCGAGAAGAGCTCCGTGTGCGCCTGCAACTCGCGTTGGACCTTTTCCGTCTTGACCGACAATTCGTGAACTTTGTCGCGTTCGTCCTTGAGGAACTTCTCCAGGCGCTCTTGATCTTCCGTTTTCCGGCGAACGTGCTCTTTCAACACGTCGAGGTCCTTGGACCGCTTTTCGATCGCACTGTGGAGGTCCTGTACACGGCCCTCGGCCAGTTCCTTTTTGCGCATTTCTGTTTCATGCTCCTTGCTCAATTGGGCGTACAGCGCCGTCCGTTGCTGCAGCTCCGTGTCCTTTCGCAACACGTCCGCCGAGAACTTCTTGACCTTTTCCTGAAGGTCCTTCAGTTCCTGAGTGTGGACTACCACCTTTTGTGAATAGGCGTCCCGCGCTTTGGTCAACTCTTTTTTCAGTTCGATCAGCTCCTGCAGGTTGGTCTCTTGCCCGAGGGTGAGACCCGCTCCCTGTTCCACGAGCTGGGTGAGCCGGTTGACCTCTTTCTTCAACATCTGGATGGTGTCTTTCGCCCGGGATTCCTTTTCGTGCGCTCCGTCGACCATTTTCCACGCCTTTTCGATTTCTTTTCGCAGGGCGATGATCGTGTTTTCGTCGTCTTGCGATAGCTTTAGCGCGGCCTGCACCTTAGCCGCGTTCGCCATGATTTCTTGATTGAGCTCCTGGCACTTCTTGATGAGACGCTTCTCCGACTCGTGACTCTTTTTCAACGCGCGGTGCAGCCGCTCGTATTCTACCTTGAAACGTTCTAAATTGTCCTCGGCGCTGAGCTCCCGCATGACTTCGACGACCTCGCGGTCGATGGCGTCGATGTGCACGGCGCTGACACCGAACTCTTCTCCACGGCCGTCGGTCGCCATCGACGAGAAAAATGGATGGTGCCACAAGGAGGGAGCAACGGGTGGATGGTGCTGCCTCTTGCAGTTCGGGTGACACGGTCATCACTCAACAGTGGCTAAGGCTTAGGCGCTTCGCCGCGGACACATATTCCCCCCACCGCGTCATCTCTTTCGCGTCAAAAAAAAGACCTGCCAACTCGGGCTTGTCGTCCAGACTCGCTGGACCCCGCGTCAACGATGCGAGTTGAAACGAACTCACCGTTCGGTCACTCAGACGTCCCCAACAGTGCTGTCTGGTGAACTGGGGGGGTGCGGATGTTTGTGTGGTCATTAGTGAGTCACTGGCATGTCTATCAAGACCTGCACAAGATCGTCCACCACCTGCAGGTCCT
>ERZ1292630.859-Hain-H41-02um-R3-859-length-30693-cov-7_pt1 | contig 30693 bp, 17 predicted proteins | sample MGYA00564408_ERZ1292630 | MGnify/ENA primary metagenome ERZ1292630 (study PRJEB36523, sample SAMEA6512641) | groundwater metagenome | collected 2019-01-08 | study: AquaDiva: Metagenomics assemblies of 32 groundwater samples
TCCAGCGCCCAGAGCAGGGTCGAGGCGATGATCCAGAGATCGCCAACATTGAACGTGAGCGCGAGGATCACCATCGGGTCGCCCCGGCCGACGATACTCAGCACACCCGTCAGCGAGATCGCGACGCCCGCCCACTGCGACGCGCCCAGCCTCTGCCTGAGGAAAGCCCAGGAGATCGCGATGATGATCACCGGCACGAATGAGTTGAGGATGGAGCCGCTGACGGCAGTGGTGTACTTGAGGCCCGTGTACGACGTCAGGTTGCAGAAGGTGGTGCCGAGCACACCGAGCACGAGCATGATCGGCCACGAGCGGCGCATCGCCGGCCAGCCGCGCACGAGATGCCGCCAGGCGAACGGCAGCAACAGCGCGCTCGCACTCACCCAGCGCCAGAACGCAAACGAGTACGGCGGCACATCGTCCCGCAGCGCCCGCCCGGCGATCCAGTTCAGCGACCAGAACAGGACCGTGGCCATGAGCAGCAGGTACGGTGAGACGCGGTCGAGGAGAGAGGTCTGGCGCATGGTCTGGCCTGGATGCTAAGCGCGTCCGCTCGAATACTATATGATTCTGCCCATATGAGTGATAAGTCCGCACGTCCCCTGAACCGGTTCGATCTGCCTGAATGGGCCGGTGCCTTTGGCGATTTGGGAACGCTGATTCCTTTCGTGGCTGCCTACGTGTCGATTCTGAAGATGGATGCCAATGGCCTGCTCGTCGCCTTTGGCGTGGCCCTGATTGCGGTCGGATCGATATACCGGACACCGTTTCCGGTGCAACCGATGAAGGCTATCGGCGCGGCGGCGGTCAGCCAGACCGCGCTCGCGGCGGGTTTGGGTGCGGCGGTTGTCGTCGGCGCGGCGCTGACGACGGGACTCTTGTGGATCGTTTTGGCCGTGACCGGGCTGGGCAGGCGGGCGGCAAGCTGGGTTCCGCGCTCGGCGCTGACGGGCGTGGTCATGGGCTTGGGATTTTCGTTCATGCTCGAGGGAATCCGCATGATGTCGACCAGTTCCTGGGTTGCGGGCCTGCTGCTCGCCTTGACGCTGGTGTTGCTCGGCCGCCCGCGCGTGCCGGCGATGCTGGTGCTGCTGGCGATCGGGGTGGCGATGGCGCTGATAAATGAGCCCGAGCTGATGCGTGATCTGGGCGCGCTTAAACCTGAATTCAGGATTCCGACCCTTGCCTGGGGGGCCTTGTCCATGGGCGATCTCTGGACCGGGCTCATCCTGCTCTCGCTGCCGCAGCTTCCTCTCACCTTCGGTAACGCATACCTCTCGATCACCGAAGAAAACAACCGGCTGTTTCCCGACCGGGCGGTCACCGAGCGTTCGGTCGCCTTTTCCACCGGATTGATGAACCTGGGATCGAGTCTGCTCGGCGGGATTCCGATGTGCCACGGGGCGGGAGGCATGGCGGGCCACGTCCAGTTCGGGGCCCGCACCGGCGGCTCGTCCATCATTCTCGGCAGCGTGCTGCTTGGCGCGGGGCTTTTTTTCTCCGCGTCGATCGGCACCGTTTTCAAGATGTTTCCGCAGAGCGTCCTCGGTGTCATCCTGTTCATGGCCGGCTTGCAGCTCGCCCTCGGAAGCCGCGACACCGGGGCGGAAAAAACCGGCCGCTTCGTGGTCCTCGCGACGGCAGCTTTTGCGATCTGGAACGTCGGCGTGGCCGTTCTGTTCGGCATTTTGGCGCACCACGCGTCCCGGCGCGGATGGCTGCGCATCCAATAGCGCAGTGGCGCAACTGAGTCAATGGCGTCGGCGAGAAACGCGCTCGGAGGCATGTCAGCACCAGCCCAGCACCAGCTGCACAAAAAAGCCCACCGAAGTGGGCTTTTCAGCGAGCCTTATTGGTTAGGTCAAAATGATATGAATTTACTTCTGAATGAAATGCTGGAAATGTCGGCGCGCGCCAACACATAGATACAGCATGAGCCAATGACACAATTTTTCACCACGGATTATGCTCACAAAAGTTCGTTCTGCCTGAACAGGTTAGGCGAACTGGAAAAGTCTCCTATGCTTCGAAATCACCTCTACTCTTGATATCGAATGGTCGAAAAGCTTCCCAAGAAGAAGCATATTTGCCAAATAGTATAATTTAAGTTATATTATTAGCGCAATACAGTTCTTTATGGGTGACTAATTGACCGATAAATATCATACCACTTTCAAAACCCTAGGACCACGCGCCGCTCAGCTGTTCACTGAACTGAACGAACAGCGCAGGGTCACCTTTGTCCTGTCGGACGTTGAAGCCATTACCCATCTTTCAGCAAGCTCTGCTCGAAACCTGGTTCACAAGGCGCAACAGCGCGGTCTACTGACGCGTCTGAAGCCCGGCCTCTACAATCTCGTTCCCTTTGAACTGGGCCGGGCCACCGAGCATATTGGGAGCCCCTATCTGATTGCCCGAGAAGTGGCGGGCAATGCCCCCTATTATCTGTCGCATGGCACCGCGCTCGAACTGCATCGCATGCTGACACAGCCCAATCTCATCATCTACGTTTCCTGCACCCGGCGCATCCGGCCGCAAACTATCGGCGGCTACGAATACCGGTTCGTTTTGGTCACCGAAGCACAGATGTTCGGAATAGCGAAGCACTGGGTCACCAAGGAACAATCTGTGATGATCAGCGACATGGAGCGCACGATCATCGATAGCCTGCGGCGTCCGGATCTTGCCGGCGGAATCACCGAAATCGCCAAGGGCCTCTGGATGAAGCGCGACAGCCTGAATATAGAGCGCCTGATAGACTACGCGCTGCGCTTGGACGTGGGGGCCGTGTTGAGGCGTCTGGGCTATCTGCTCGAACGCAATGGAATGGCAAACGAAACCACGCTACAACCGCTGCGCAACAAGCTATCGGCGACCTACCAGCGGCTCGACCCGGTACTACCTCAAGAAGGTTCGTTCCTGTCGCGCTGGCGGCTACGACTTAACGTGTCCCCGGAAGAACTGGATGCCGTAAGGCTCGGCTGATGATTCCTCAACGCAATATTTCGTTGATCGCCAACACGCTCCTTACGGCGGGCGGGCGCCGCATCCCGGAAGCTGTCATTGAACGCGACTACGTACTCGCTTGGTTCCTGACCGGGCTCGCCGGCCACGCGCTACGCAACGTCCTTGCCTTCAAGGGTGGCACTGCGTTGCGGCGATGCTGGTTCCCCGACTACCGTTTCTCCGAAGATATGGATTTCACCCTGACCGAGCCGACCACGTTCGACACAATACGTGCAGGGCTGGACGAAATATTCGCCACCATCGAAGCAGCATCCGGCCTGCGCATCGCATTCGACCGCGAAGACCGCCACGGCCATCAGAACAGCCACACCTTTTATTTGCGCTACCAAGGCCCTTTGCCAGCCGCCAACGACGTGAAGGTCGATATCACAATCAACGAAGTGCTGGGATTCCGATTGCAGGAACGTCCGATTCTCCGTTCCTATGAAGCATTCAGTGACCTCCCGGAGGGACCAACGGTTCGCGTCTATGCGATCGAGGAGATCATTGTCGAAAAGCTCATCGCGTTGAGCGACAGAGCTCGCAACGAGCCACGCGATCTGTATGATCTCTGGCACCTGCTCACGTCCACTGGGCCACGCATCGCCGAACTGCGCGCTGAACTAGACGCAAAGCTCGCATTTCGCCAGCGCACAGCCGCAGCCATCGAACAAACCATTGCCGCAAAGGAAGAGCGACTGCGGCGACTCTGGACTGCACGCCTTGCCCATCAGATGAACAATCTACCGGCGTTCGATGACGTTTTTCGCACTGTGCAGCGTGCCGTGCGTGCCGCCAGTATTCTCCAAACCGACTCTTGAATACGCGTTGATGGATATTCGCCCTGATCTGCTCACCGAGCACGACCTGTGGGCCAAGTACGCGAGCGATACAACCACGTTGGACCACGCCAGAGCGTTGCTTTCGCACGCTGATGCGAGGACCACCAAATTGATATATTGGAGGGGTGCCGAGCGAGTACGGCCGCTGCGGTAACGGAAATCTATGACACAAAGGCCACCCCGAAGGGTGGCCCAAGTGTTTGTTTCAATGGCGCGCCTGGCAGGATTCGAACCCACGACCCCTTGGTTCGTAGCCAAGTACTCTATCCAACTGAGCTACAGGCGCGAGGCGCGAATTATAACAGAAGCCGGTGCCGGCCTGCTACTGCGAGTCCGGCCGCGCCGTGACGGGCTCCGCCACAGGCAAATCACGGCCCAGGCACTGGATGCGGCCGGCCTTTTCGATTACTCTTCAGCGAGCGCGTGCCCCGGCTTGATGCGCCCTGACCCTGACACATTGCGCCCATTGCAATAATCACCATGCTCCCAGACGCAAGCCCCAGAAATATCGCCGACGCCGCCGGGTTCACGGCCCGCCGCCAGGTCGCGGCGTGGCTGCTTTTGTGCTGCGCCCTGGTGTTCACTATGGTCGTGGTGGGCGGGGTGACCCGGCTCACCCACTCCGGATTGTCGATCGTGGAGTGGCAGCCCATCCTCGGCGCCCTGCCGCCCATGAATGAAGCGCAATGGCTTGCGACCTTCGACCAATACAAGCTCACCCCCGAGTATCGGAAGGTCAACCACGGCATGAGCGTCGCTGCGTTCAAGTCCATTTTCTGGTGGGAATATTTTCACCGCCTGCTCGGCCGCATGATCGGCTTCGTGTTTCTCCTGCCGCTGCTCTGGTTCTGGTGGCTCAGGCAAATCGACCGGCCGCTCGCGCTGAAGCTGGCCGGAATATTCGTGCTCGGCGGACTGCAAGGCGCGATGGGCTGGTACATGGTGAAATCGGGACTGGTGGACGACCCGCGCGTGTCACAGTACCGGCTGACCGCGCATTTGAGCATCGCGCTTGCGCTCTATGCCGCCATGCTGTGGACGGCACTGGGGCTGCTCTACCCCGGCGCGGGCGCGGCCGTTGCACGGCAGGCCCCGCTGCGCAGGCTTTCCCGGATCATCACCGCGGTGATCGCATACACGGTGGTGAGCGGAGGCTTTGTCGCCGGCATCCGCGCCGGCTTTGCCTACAACACCTTTCCGCTCATGAACGGGCACCTGGTACCGCCGGAGATTTTCATGCTCGAGCCGTGGCACCTCAATTTCTTCAATAACATGGCGACGGTGCAGTTCGATCACCGGCTGGGCGCGTGGCTGCTCGCCTTGCTCGTGCCCTGGTTCTCGCTGAAAGCGCGGCGCGAGGCGCTCGCCCCGCGCACGCGCTTCACCGGCCACTTGCTGCTTGGGATGCTCGTGCTGCAGCTCGCGCTCGGCATCGCCACCCTGCTGCTGCTGGTGCCGATTCCGCTGGCGGCGGCGCATCAGGGCAGCGCGGTGCTGCTGCTCACCGCCGCGCTGCTGGCGAATCACTCGCTGCGCTGACTACATACGGCGTCTTGGACAACCATTGCGCGCTCCGCGCGCCAACCGTGTTTTTGGTACGGATGAAAAGCGCATCCGTACCAAAAACACGGTTATGGATAAAACCATGAGGCGTGGGGTTTTGTGCAACATCGGACCCCCGGAATAACGGCAGCGCGCCTGCGCCTGGCGGATGCCCTACTCGATTCAGGGCATCACCTCGACGTATTCGTAGACCGGGCAGCCGGCCACCAGCTCGCGCACGGACAAAGGCATGCGCGCGTACCATGCGTGAGGGTCGTGCCGGTCCACTTCCTCGCCCATGAATCGCACCAGATCGCAGATCGGCTCGACTACATGGTCGCGGTAGCCGGCGTCCCCTTTGACGTAGGCCAGATGCAGATTTTTCATGCAGTTGCCGCGGCAGAACGCGAAGGCGCCGCAACGCTCGCAGGGCATGTCCGGATGGGGCTGCAGCGGGCTCGGCTCGAGCCAGTTCCCGGCCACGTCGCCCTGCAGCATCTCCGGCAGGTACATCAGGTCCGGGCATGGGTAGATTTTGCCGTCCGGCATGACGTTCAGCAGGTGCGTGGATGCGCGGCACTGCGTCAGCCCTGCGTACAGTTCCCGCGCCCGCGACGGCAGCACCTTGTTGCGCACCGTGCCCATGATCGGAATGAAGGGATAGAGCGCTTCAGCGGAGAAGAACTTCTCCACCATTTTCGAGATCACAGCGCGCTTTTTTGCCACCGCATCCGGCGCGTAAGCCCCGTCCTGCGCCACGAACTGGAAATAGACGTAATCGAAATATTGCGTCAACTGGTCCAGATCTTCGAAGCTGGTGTCGGCGCTGCTCCAGGTCACGCGCGCGGTCAGCGTTCCGCCGACGCGCCCGCGGATGGCGCGGATATTCTTCAGCACCTGGCGGTAGATGCCGCGTCCGCGGTAGCCATCGGTGACCTGCTCGCCGCCGTCTATCGACACCAGGATATTGGAGAGCCGCGCCAGAATCCAGTCCGGCACGTCATCGAGCAGGGTACCGTTGGTCTGCAACTGAAAACGAAACCCGGGATGGCGCCGCATCACCGCGGTCATGAGTTCGAGATTCAGCGTCGGCTCGCCGCCGTAAAAAGTGACGTAGATCTCATGCCCGGCGAGATGCGTCGCGATGAAGGTATCCAGCGCAGCTAGGGAGTAGGTGACCTCGCGCTGCGAGCCCAGCACTTCGCCCACGCCGAGCGAGCAATAACTGCACTTGAGGTTGCAGCGCAGCGTGGTGAGCAATTGCAGCTCGACGCGATTACCCAGAATGGCCGGAGCTTGCACCTACCCCACCCATGCGCGGGCATTGCGGAACATGCGCATCCAGGGACTATCCTCTGCCCAGCCTGGCGGGTGCCAGGACTGCTGCACGCTGCGGAATACCCGCTCCGGATGCGGCATGAGGATGGTGAAGCGGCCGTCGGCAGTGGTGAGTCCGGTGATGCCGGCCGGCGAGCCGTTGGGATTGGCGGGATAGGTCTCGGTCGCGGCGCCGCGGTTATCGACGAATCTTAGCGCCACCAGTGCCTTTGCCTCGGCGGCATGGTCGGCGAACACCGCCCTGCCCTCGCCGTGGGCGGTGGCCAGCGCGAGGCGGCTGCCGGCCATGCCGGAGAAGAATAGCGACGGACTCTCGGCCACCTCGACCATGACGAAGCGCGCCTCGAATTGTTCCGATTTGTTCTTCAGGAATTTCGGCCAGCCGGCGGCGCCGGGAATGATCTCGCGCAGATTGCTCATCATCTGGCAGCCATTGCACACGCCGAGCGCAAATACGTCGCTGCGCGCAAAGAAAGCCTCGAACTCGTCGCGCGCGCGCGCATTGAGCAGGATGGACTTGGCCCAGCCCTCCCCCGCGCCGAGCACGTCGCCGTAGGAGAAACCGCCGCAGGCGGCGTAGCCCCTGTAATCCGAAAGCGAAACGCGCCCGGAGATGATGTCGCTCATGTGCACGTCCGCCGCCTCGAAGCCGGCGCGATCGAACGCCGCCGCCATTTCCACCTGCCCATTGACTCCCTGCTCGCGCAGGATGGCGATGCGCGGCCGGGCACCTTTGGCGATGCAGGGCGCCGCTACGTCTTTCGCCGCATCAAAACTCAGCAGCGCATGAAGGCCGGGATCGCCCGCGTCGAGGATGCGATCGTATTCCTCCCGCGCGCATTCGGGATGGTCGCGCAGCGCCTGCATGCGCCAGGTGGTCTCGGACCAGGCGCGCTGCAGCTCGATGCGCTTCCTGGCGAACACCGGCCGTGCATTGCGCATGAAGCGGATTTCGTCGCCTTCGTTGGGACTGCCGATCGCCTGCGCCTGCAGGTCTTGCGCGACCAGGCGGGCCAGCACTGCGTCGCGATCCTGCGCGCGCACCTGCAGCACCGCGCCCAATTCTTCGGCGAACAGCGCCGCGAGCACGCGCCCGGTTTCGCGTCCGGCCGCGGGCTTCGGCCGACTCCCTTTGCCGCCCGCGCCGTTGCATAGCGCATCGAGATCCAGCGTCACGCCGCAATGCGCGGCAAACGCCATTTCGCATACCGCGGCAAACAAGCCGCCGTCGGAGCGGTCGTGATAGGCGAGCAGCAGGCCGTCGCGATTGAGCGCCTGCACCGCCTCGAAGAACCGCTTCAGCGCCGGCGCATCGTCCACATCCGGCGCCTCGTTGCCGATCTGAGCGTACACCTGGGCGAGGATGGAGCCGCCGAGGCGATTCCTGCCGCGCGCGATATCGATAAAAATCAGTTCCGTCGCGCCCGCATCCAGGCGCAACTGCGGCGTGAGCACGCGGCGCGCATCGGCGCAGGGAGCAAAGGCGGAGACGATGAGCGACAGCGGCGAGACGACTTCCTTTTTTTGCCCCGCCTCATCCCAGGTGGTCTTCATCGACAGCGAATCCTTGCCCACCGGAATGCCTATGCCCAGCGCCGGGCACAGTTCCAGCGCCACCGCGCGCACCGTGTCGTAGAGCGCCGCATCCTCGCCCGCATGCCCGGCTGCCGCCATCCAGTTGGCCGAGAGCTTGACGCGCGCGAGCTCCACCGGCGCCGCAGCCAGATTGGTGAGCGCCTCGCCCACGGCCATGCGCCCCGATGCGGGCGCGTCGATCAGCGCCAGCGGCGCGCGCTCGCCCATGCAATAGGCTTCGCCCGCGTATTCGCCGAATCCCGACAGGGTCACGGCGCAGTCGGCCACCGGCGTCTGCCACGGACCGACGAAAGGGTCGCGCGCGCACAGGCCGCCCACGGTGCGATCGCCGATGCTGATCAGAAAAGTCTTGTCGGCCACCGTGGGATGGCGCAGCACGCGGGTGCAGGCTTCTTCGAGATCGATGCCCGCGGCGGAAAACGGCGGCAGCGCGCGCGACCGACGTGTGACATCACGCAGCATGCGCGGCGGCTTCCCCAGCAGCACCCCCAGGTCCATGTCCACCGGCTTGTTGGCGTAGCGCTCGTCGGCGAGCGTGAGCTGCTGCTCTCGTGTCGCCACACCGAGCACCGCAAACGGGCAGCGCTCGCGCGCGCAGATGGCGCGAAATTCCTCGAGTCGTTGCGGCAGAAGCGCGAGCACATAGCGCTCCTGCGCCTCGTTGCACCAGATTTCGCGCGGCGACATGCCCGGCTCTTCGCTCGGCACTGCACGCAGATTCAGGCGCGCGCCGCGCTCCGCCCCGTGCGCCAGCTCGGGCAGCGCATTCGACAGTCCGCCCGCGCCCACGTCGTGAATGGAAAGGATGGGATTGGCATCGCCCAACTGCCAGCAGCGGTCTATCACTTCCTGCGCGCGGCGCTGGATTTCGGCGTTGCCGCGCTGCACCGAATCGAAGTCCAGGTCCTCGGTGTTGCTGCCCGTGGTCATGCTCGAGGCGGCGCCGCCGCCCATGCCGATCAGCATGCCCGGCCCGCCGAGCTGGAGCAGGAGCGAACCCTGCGGCAGTCGCAATTTGAAAGCATCGCGCGCGGCGATATTGCCCACGCCGCCGGCGATCATGATCGGCTTATGGTAGCCGCGCAGCTCGCCATCACACTGCATTTCGAAGCTGCGGAAATAACCGGCGAGATTGGGGCGGCCGAACTCGTTGTTGAACGCTGCGGCGCCGATCGGCCCTTCGAGCATGATGGCGAGGGCAGAGGCGATGCGCCCGGGCTTGCCCACCCAAGTTTGCGCGCAGCGCACTACGCTCCCCTCTCCCTTTGGGAGAGGGGCTGGTGGGAGCCCGAAGGGCGGGACCACCCGGAGAGGTGGGGGTGAGGGCGGACTGAGGTAATCCTCCCACGGCTGCACGAAGCCCGGGAGGCGCAGATTCGACACCGAAAAACCCGTGAGGCCGGCTTTGGGCCTGGCTCCGCGGCCGGTCGCCCCCTCGTCGCGGATCTCGCCGCCGGAGCCCGTGGCCGCGCCCGGAAACGGAGAGATCGCGGTCGGATGATTGTGCGTCTCCACCTTCATCAGCGTATGCGTGGCCTCGCGGTGATAGGCGTAGCGCCCGGCTGCGTCGGGGTAGAAGCGCTCGATCTCGCGCCCCTGCATAATGGCGGAATTGTCCGAATAAGCGAGCACCGTGCCCTGCGGATTGGCCTTTTCCGTCTCGCGGATCATGCCGAACAGCGTGTGCGGCTCGGTGACGCCGTCGATCACCCACGACGCGTTGAAAATCTTGTGGCGGCAGTGCTCGGAATTGGCCTGCGCGAACATGGTGAGTTCGGCATCGGTGGGATTGCGGTCGATGGCGCGAAAGTGCTCGAGCAGATAGTCGATCTCGTCGGCGGACAACGCCAGGCCCATGGCGCGGTTGGCTGCTTCCAGCGCCGCGCGGCCGCGCGCGAGCACATCGATAGCAGCCAGCGGGCGCGGCTCGAAATGGCGGAAAAGTTGCTCCGCGCCACGCAGATCCCCGACTACCGTCTCCGTCATGCGATCGTGCACCGCGGCGGCTATCTCTTCCCGCCGCGCGCCGGCGCCGGCGATGTAATACGCAATGCCGCGCTCTACGCGCTCGACCGCCGGCAGGCCGCACTGGCGCGCGATATCGGTGGCCTTGGACGACCAGGGCGAGATGGTGCCGATGCGCGGCAGCACCAGAACCAGTTCACCCGCGGCCGGCGCGGGCTTGAGCGGTTCGCCATAGGTGAGCAACTGCGCGAGCAGCGCGCGCTCACGCGCATCCAGCGCGTGCGCGGTCTCCACGAAATGCCAGAATTCGGCGCCGGCAATGCGCGCGCCCGGCGCGATTTCGGCCAGGCGGGCGTGCAGTTTTTCCAGGCGGAACGGGGACAACGCGGGGCTGCCGCGCAGCTTGAGGATTTCAGCCATGAAAGCTTGGCGCCATTAAAGCGCGATTATAGCGGAAGCCGGCCGCGGTTGAAGATCGAACGGCCGGGGTGCACAATGATCGCGAGCGGAGGACGAGCAATGCCATCGAACAAGACCCAACCCGGCACGAGCAAACTGGACCGGATCGTTGCCGAAGCCCGGCGCAATAGGGAGCTGCGCGAGCAGGATTATCGCGAGCAGGCGCTCAAGATCTATCCCTGGGTCTGCGGCCGCTGCGCGCGCGAATTCACCCGCGCCAACGTGCAGCAGCTCACGGTGCACCACAAGGACCACAACCACGACAACAATCCGCCCGACGGCGGCAACTGGGAGCTGCTCTGCATCTACTGCCACGACAACGAGCACTCGCGCCACCTGGATTCCGCCGGGCGCGGCGAGCCGGCGCGCGCAAACGAACAAGATGCGCCCTCGACCTACAAGGCGTTCGCCGATCTCAAGGCAAGGTTGAAGGGGAAAGGAGAGGTCTAAGGCCGCAGGCGCGACACGATCCAGATCGCAGACGCCCAAACGGCGTGGGCCCGATGGCAGGTTTGCAGGCCTTCATCGGCAAAGCTTGCGGCGACCCCAGATTGTACATACACTCCGGGTGTGCGCATCACCTTCGACCCCGGAAAGAACGAGCGGAACATCCGCGAACGCGGCTTGTCGTTCGAACTGGCGGCGGAGTTTGAGTTCAAGACCGCGTACATCAAGGCTGACTCGCGGCGTGAATATGGCGAAACGCGATATATTGCGCTCGGCAGGCTTCACGCTCGGCTGCACGTCCTGTGTTTCATGGAAACAACCGACGGCATTCGAGTCATCAGTTTTCGCAAAGCAAATGATCGAGAGGTAAAACGCCATGCCAAAGTCCAAACCTGTGATTGACGCCGAGGGTGAAGTCCGCGAACTGACCGCCGCGGACTTGAAACGCTTTCGTCCTGCAAAGGAAGCGCTACCCGGCACCTTGCTTGCCAAGCTCAAAGTGCGCGGTCCACAAAAGACGCCTACTAAGGAGCGCATCACCATTCGTCTTTCGCCAGAGGTCGTTCGGCCTTTTCGTGCCACCGGCGAAGGTTGGCAAATACGAGTCGATGCGGCGCTCAAGGAATGGCTGAAATCTCACGAGCCCGCCAAAGTCTGAGCATAAAGGGGACGTGGGGCCTCTCCATATCGATGGAGGTTCGGTATCGAAGATCCAGCCTGCTGAACAGTCGCTAGCGCGGGAGCAAGCTCGCTCCTGCAAGGGCTCCCGCAAAACCAGGGAGGGGCAGTCCTACCCTAAGGCGCCGCGCACTCGGCTTCCTTGCCCTTGCCGATGCCGCGGCCGGAGGTGTTGTTCTGGCTGATGCTGGTCGGCATCGTCACCTGTATGCCCTGCGACGGCGGCACGATCACCGGCGCCGTGGTGGCGTTGCGCACGAAACCGAACTCGCCGGAGCTAATCACCTGCTGGCCCGCCGCGTTCCTGACCACGATCGCGCCATCGGCCACATCCAGGTGCAGCCCGTTCTCCGGCGGCTTGCCGGTGACGGTGGGGATGCCGCCGCAGTCGTTCTGGCACAGCAGCGCGCCGAAGTGCGTGCCGCGGATGCCGATGGTGGCCGTGGCGGTGCCGAACTTCACCCTGTCGCGGCTGCGTTTTCCCACCAGGCCGGTCACCGCCCGCAGGCCGCCTTTCAACATATTGAGAACAATGTTGTCGGACTGGGGCTTGGCCTCCTCGTACGCATAGGCGGCGACCTTCAACTGCGACCCCGGCCGCAGCACCACTTCGGCGCCGTCGGCGAACTTGATCCGCGCGTAGGTCTCCTGCTCGGTGGAGAGCGTGTCGCCTTCCTGCACTTCGGATTTGGCCGAGAACAGCTTCGTGCTGCCGTCGGCGCGCTTGGCCGTGAGCGTGCCCGAGAGGTGGGTGACCTGCCCGACCGCGCCAGCGGCCTGAACTACGCAGGGTAGAGTGCCGGCCGCAGCGAGCAGCAGACCGGCCAGGACGAGTGCGGATTTACGCATGGTCATTTCTCCGGTCAACTGCAGGTGGCGAGTTTCTTCACGGGCGGCTTGCCCTCTTGTTTCTTCGGTCCGGTATCGGCGTCTGTCTTGTTCTTGTCGTCTTTGTCGTCCTTCGTGCCACTGCTGGAACCGCCAAAGGTGCCTTCGGCGCCACCTGTATCGCCGGCGCCCGGCGTCCCGCCGGCGCCTTGCGTTCCGTCCGATGGCGGCGGGGGCGGGGGTGGTGGGGGCGGCGGTGGTAGAGCGCCGAGTACTGCCACCACCCCGTCAACGGGCACGACCGCGGTGGTTACACCGTAGGTCACATCGAGGCCGGCCCCGATCGTGGCGGGAATCATATTGCCGTTGAACAGGCCGCTGTCGATGGAGGAGGCCGCCGCAAACTTGAGCGGGTCCACCGCCACGCCATCGACCGTCATGCCGCCGGCGGCACGGCCCGGGAAATCCAGATGAATGGTGGGGGGCGCCTGCGCCAACAAGTACGAGTGCGGCAGCCCTGCCACATCATTCAGATAGAGCGTCGAGTTCGCGCCCAGCAGCTTGATGAAAATGTCGTTGCCGGCGGTAAAGCTGGAACCGCCGTAGGCGCTGGATCCGTTGAGGCGCAGGTCGCCTGCGACCGCGGCCACGATGTCGTGGTTGGCCCAAACGCTTGCGCTCGTGGCGGTGACATTTCCAGCCGCGAAGATGACGTCGTGGTACGCCCTGGTGTAGGTTCCAATGCCAAGATTGATCGTGCCGGCGACGATGCCGACATCGTCGGCCGCGCCGACCGAGGGCGTCATGGCCGAGCCGCTGAAGTTGATGTTTACGCTAGGCGCGATCAAGGCTATCGTGCCCGTACCGCTGGTGCTCACGCTGTTGTTGACGTTGATCGCGACGCCGGACGACAGGGCGAGATCGACCGGCTGGGACAGGGCGCTGTTTACGTCGATAGTGCCCAGGGCAGCCATCAGCACGCTGCCCGAAGGTGTACTCAGGGTACCGCCATTCCAGTTGATGGTCTCGTTCGATAGCAGCGCGAGGTCGCCGCCGTTGGGGGTCACCAAGGTGATGCCGGACGTGCTGGAAATGTCCCCCGTATTGAGGAAACTGGCGCTGGCCATATTGACGCTGTTCACCGGGTTGGTATTGTCGGTGAGCGTCACGCCACCCGGCGGCAGGACGCCGGTGTTCTTGATTTGGATGCCGCCGCTGTTGCTGTTGCTGATATCTGCCTGAATGGAATTGACATCCTGCATATTGGCCACAATCGATCCGGTAGCGTTAAGGATCACGCCGCTGCCATAGGCGCTGAGCGAATTGATGCTGATATGCTTGTCCTGGAATTCTTGATTCCAGTCGTCAGGATAATCATAACCGGCCTCAATATAGACCGGCGCGCCAAAATCAACGACGGTCGTGCCCAGCAGTTCGACGTTGCCGGCGGCATAGGCGTAGAGGCTGGGCATGCCGGTTACACCGAGATGCCCTCCTGCCGACTGGGTGATATTGCCGGTAGTGTCGTCGTCGGTGCCACGGTTGGCGATGAGTTCCACGGTACCGCCATAAATCTGGCTGCTCGCGCCGAGCACGATGTTGCCGCCGTAATAGCTTTGGTACCACGGATCGCCCTGCCAATTCCAGTTGTCCAGCCCGGCATAGACATACAAGTTGCTAGGCGTCTCCACCCGGCCGCTGAGATTCACACTGCCGTCGGCATAAAGACCGATGTAGCCGCCACCGTAAATCAAAGAACCGCCGTACTGCACGATATCGCCGCGACTCTCGTCGCCTGCGTAAGCGGCGGCTTCGATCGAGCCACTGGCCGTAACCGTGCTGGCACTGCCGAAGATCACATTGCCACCAAACTGGTTGGTCGCACTGTAGCCTGCCCGCAAATAAAGGGGTGCGGAGCCATACGTTGTTGTTGTTGTTACGCTGCCATTAATACGGATATCACGATTGGCGTACATCGAAATGTTGCCATCGCTGACCAAGCTGCCGTTCTGGGTGATGATACCGCCGCCATAGGGCGCACCGGTCCCAGCCTCGGCATACATGTCGACATAATCCCCCGCTTCCAGGTGGCTCGTGGCCGCCAGGGTCAGATTGCCGCCGCGAAGACTTGGCGTGCTGGCAGAATCATTCCAGCCCGCATCGAGAATAATGCTACCCGTGGAAATCAGCGAGCCGGCGATTTGGTTGTCGCCTGCGGCTTCGATCGTGATCGAATTTCCATAAGCGCTGGTACCCGCAGCGAGGGAAACGCCGCCGTAGGCACCTGTGCTGCTTTCGTAGGCATTTACATCGATCATCCCCAAGCTGCCGTCGGCCTGGATGCCGACCGGCCCGGTCAGGGTGATATCGCCGCCGTAACCGCTGGGCATGGCGGAGCCTGCGTCCCAGCCGGACTTCAGGGTGACGCTGCTGCCCGAACCGCCCATGAGATCCTTGACACCCAGCCAGACGCCGCCGGTGTTGCCGGTGGCGGTGATGTTATTACCGGCGGAGAGCGTGACGGAGGTGGTGCCGATCGAGTCGTCGAGGCCGCCGATCAGGACGCGGCCCGTGGTGCCGCCAGTGAGAACGAGGTTGCCGCCAGCCCGCACGTCGATCGTGCCGCCATAGCCGGATTGCGAGCCGATGCCGACATGGCTGCCATCGGCGATGAAGCTGACATCGCCGACGCTGACGATGTGCACATCGGCTGCAGCGTTCAGCGAGCCTATCATTATGGGCGAGGAAGTACCGCTGCCGGCCTTGGCGTACAGACTGCCGCCGATGTTCAGGTTGATGGTGCCCCCGTTTTGGTTGCCCATATAGGCGCCCGAGGCGTAGGGGTCGCCGGCGCTGCTGGTGCCGCCGTACATGCTCAGGTTGCCGGTGGTGTTGACTGTGAGGGAGGTCGCAACACCGTCATTGCCAATGCCGGCGCCGCCGTAGGTCGCATTGCCGGCATTCACCGTGATCCAACCACCGTAGACGGTTTGGTCCCCTGTTCCCTTGCTGTTGATTCCGGCATCGTTGGCAAGCTGGAAGGTTTCACCGCCATAACTGACGGCGCTGCCGCCGCCGCTGCCGCCCGTCAGCGTTATATTCGGGTTGCCGAGGATGTTTTGCCCGGTCGCCGTGAGCTGATTGTTGATGCCGGCCCAGTTCTGGGTGCCGGCGCTGCCGCCCGTGACCGTGAGGAAGCCTCCGCCAACGAAATCAAGCGTCTGTACACCTATGCCGTTGATAATGGAAGCATCGTTGCTGCTACCCCGGCAGGCACTGCCCGCTCCCGATGCCCAGCAATCGGAGCCGTAATAGCCCAGCGCGCCGGTGCCGCTCCCTGCCTGCAAATTAACCGTGCCGCCGCTACCGCCGATCGTGATGGTCTGGGCGCCGCCGCCGTAATACGAGTCATTGGCGTACCACTGTCCATGCTGGATGCGGGCGGAGTTGTTGTAGCTGCCTGCGCCGCCGTAGACGGCAGCGCTGCTGTCGCCGCCGCCCTTCAATTCGAGCAAACCATACATGCCTGTAATGTTGACCGTCTGGCCGCCATAAGCCTGGAACTCTGCTGCGTTATCGTGACCGCTGGCGCCGCCCCAGAGTTTGATGACATGGGCAGAAATGGTCTGGTCGGCATCCGACCGGATGCCGACCGAACCGCCGTAGAAGGTGCCGCCATACGCCGTGTTGTCGGCGCTGCCTGCCTGGAGCAGTATCTGGTTGCCGGCGGTGACGGTTTGCGTACCCATGCTTTGCAGCATGACGCCGGGGCCATTGGGGAAGAAGGCGCCGCTGTCGCTGCCGCCAGTGAGGGTCAGGTTGTTTCCAGCCGCGACATCCATCGTGGCGCCCTGCACCCAGGTGCCCATGCTGCCGGAGTACGACAGCGCGATGTCTTTGCCAGCCCAGAGATTGACTGCACCATTACCCTGAATCGACGCGCCGGAAATGCTGATGTCGCCTTTGCCGCCTGTGGTCGCCGGGCTCAATGCGCTCACTCCGTTCCATCCGGCGACGGCTTTGAAGTTCCCGGCAAAGGTCATGTTGGTGCCAGGCAGGAAACTGATGTTGCCTGTCGCAGCACTACCGCCATAGGCCAGCAGAGTCAGGCTATTGCTGTTAGTAAAATTATAGAGGCCGCTGTTGATCGTGATGTTCCCGGTTCCCGACCCCGAAGGTCCGGTTTGCAGGATGACGCCAGTACCACTCAGCGCAGTATTGATATTGCCGCCATACAATGTTGCTGTGCCCGAACCGCCGTAGAAGATGGATGGATTGGTTGCGGAATAGGTGGCACCACCACCATAGTCACTGCCGGAGCCGGAATAAAGCTCGATCTCGTCCGGGTCGAGCAGCAGGGTGCCCATCTTGCCGTGCGGAGCGCGGGTGTCGACTCTGGCCGTGAAATCCAGATAGCGCTTGCCCGACGTCTCGACAAATCCGCCGTCTCCCCCACTCGCCCCGCCGCGTGCGCTGATGTTGCCGTAGGCTCGCGTGGTGTCGTCGGCCCAGACGATGACCTTGCCGCCGTCGCCGTTGGTCGCGGCATCGGCATTGATCGACGCCTGCGGGCCGAAGTAAGTGATGTTGGCGTTCTGGATGTCCGGGTTCTTGCCCTGGTAATCGCCACCCACGAGCACCGTGCCGCCCCCTGTACTGCCCGAAGCGTCAAGCTGCGCCTGGTCCATCACGGCGACACGGCTGCCGAGCACTTCGATGCTGCCGCCTTTCGTGCCGGTTGCGACAATACGCCCTGCGCCATCGACATAGGCATCCTGGCTCGCCTTGAGGAATATCCGCCCGCCTTCGCTGACGACGCTGGAAGCATTGAGCGTGCCGCTGTTCCTCACCAGCACGCCCGCCATGCCGATGCGCCCGGCTTCGGAAACGATCTGCCCGAGGTTGGTCACGTTGCCCTCGGCACCGGTGATGGCTACGTTGACCCCGGGCGTGCCGGTGTCGATGAGTTGCACCGTCTGTCCGGCGGCGAGCAGCACTTCGCCGTTGGGCGCGTTGATGATGCCGTTGTTGGTCACCGTGGGCGCGATGAGATAGACGCTGCCGCCCGAGGGCGTGGTGATCTGACCGCTGTTCTCGACCTTGCCCGCATTCGGCGTGGCGCCGAAGTTCAGGCGCCCGGCGAGGAAATCTTCGTTCCTCACGTTGAGCGTGCTCGCGATGAATCCGGCCACGTCGATGCGCGCGCCCTGCCCCACCATGATGCCCGCCGGGTTCACCAGCCATACGCGACCGTTGGAGCTCAGCGTGCCGAGCAGCACCGAGGGGTCGTTGGCGAGCACGCGATTGAGCACGCTGCTCGCGGCGGAGGTTTGGTTGAAGCGCGTGGTCTCGTTCGCGCCGATGGAGAAGGTGTTCCAGTTGATGATGGCGCCGTTGCTGTTGGTTACCGTCAGCAGCGTGCCCGCCTGATTGAAGCTCGCGCTGCCGTTGACCACCTGCGGCGCGGTGGGATTGGCCCATACCGGCGCCGTGCTGAAGCAGGCGGAAATCGCTACGACGAGCAGGCGCTTGCGCGCGGAGAATGGATTGGATTTGTACTTGGGCATGATGCCCTCCCGATAAGCAACCGTCAGACAACGACCATCGTCGACTTCCAATCAGAAAATCATCACATGGATCTTATAATTCTAGGTATCGAATTCACCGCAAGCCAGGCAATAATGCACAGTTGCGGTGATAAAAAAGCTTGACAAGGGATAGCGCCTCCGGGCGGGGCCGGCATCAGCTGTGACGAATCTTTTACGGACGCAGAATTGATGCGCCGGGAAGCCATTCAGAACGCCAACATCAGATTAATGTGGCCGCGCCAGTCGCCGCGAAATTTGTTGCTGAAATTGGGCTCTCTGGGTACGGAATTGGGGATGGGAATGGAAGGGCCGGCGTCGACCACCTGCGCCAGATCGAAGCGCAGGCTGAAGTCCTTGCCCACCGAATAGCGCACGCCGACGCCGACGCTGGCAATGCCGATTTTTCCGGGAGTGGTGGGAGAACCCTGCGGCGCGTTGTGGTTGTGGCCGCGGGCAAAGTCGTAGAACGCGAGTACGCGCAGGCTGCCGCGCGCGCCGATCGCCTTCGCCAGTTCGGGGGTGTAAACCTCGGTATTGGCGAGATAGCCGCTGTCGGCCGCGACGGCGCGCTCGTTGAAGCCGCGCACGGCGGACGAACCGGCAAGGCCGAACTGCTCCGCCGCCACCAGCGGATTGCCGCCGTACTGGCTGCTTGCGGCCACCCGCACCTGCCAGTCGGATTGGAATGCCTTCAGGTAGCTGCCGCCCAGGCGCACGATGCCGAAGTCATCGCGCGTCGGCCGATTGCCCGAGGTGAGATAGGAGTAGCGGTCGATCGCGCCATCGAGGTTGGTGTAGTGCGTGCCCAGCGCCAGGTTGTGCGCCACGCCGAGGTTGTAGTCGAACACCTGGCCCGGACTCTGCCGCTGGCCGCTGTAGGTGAGGCTCAAGGGGCGCGTGGTGTAGGGCACGCAGGATCCGGTCGTCGGCGTCGGCGGATCGATGCTGACCGGGGTCACGCTCGGCGGCACGCCGTTCGAGCAGCGTGCGTTGATGTACTTGTAGTCGAACCCGAAAATCAGCTTCGAGCTGTATTCGCCGCGGCGGGCAAAGTGGTGATTCCAGTGCAAGCCGAACACATCACCCTTGCCCATGATGCCGAGCTGCGAGCCGCCCAGCGATGGCGAAGAGCTGGGCGTGTTCACGCCCGACTTGCCGTAGATGAAGTCGAGACTGTCGCCCAGCGCATAGAAGGGGATGCGATAGCCGATGCTGAATATATCGACCTTCACCCCGGCCGGCGAATCGGCCGATCCGGTGTAAGCCAGGGTCAGGTTGTGGTCGCGATTGAACAGGTTCGCATTCTGGTAGGCCAGGCCCACGCGCGATCGTCCCGTGGCGGCAGTGCCGGTCGAGTCCGCGGTGATGAAGGCGCGCTGCGGGTTCTCTTCGGCGACCAGCACTTTGGCGTCGACCTTGCCCTCTTCCTCGCTCACCCCCAGCGTGACCTCGATCTGCTTCGCCGGACTGTCGTTGGCGAGCTGTATGTTCTCCGACATCCGGCGCAGGTTCGGCGCCCGGCCTTCCTGCAGCGCCGGCAGGCTGGTGCGGATATTGCGCTCGTCGAAGCGCTTGTTGCCGCTGATGAGGACCTTGCCGATCACGCCCTCGGTCACCTTCAGGCGCACGACACCGCCGGTGAGTTCCTGTTCCGGCACGTACACCTGCACCGTGCTGAAGCCCGCGGCGCGATAGGCGCGCTCCAGGGCTTCGAGCGCTTTCTGGATGTCGCCGTAGACCCGCTTCGCGCCTACCAGCGGCGCCACCGCGCCTTGCACTGTGGCTTCGGGCAGCAGCGTATTGCCTTCGATCTGGAAACGAACGATGTCAAAATGATCGTCCTGCGCCAGGCAGGGGGCGGCTATCAAGGCCGCCAGCGAAAGAACCAAAGCGCAGCGTGAGATTATTTTTTTCATCTGCCTTTTTCCAGTGCGAGACGAAAGCCTAGTGTCAGGGTTTACACCGATTTGGGAATTCTAGCTAACTTTTTGTCAAATAACCATAGAATTTTTGTGCGTAGCGGCCAGTGTCCAGGCACAGAACATGATCTTCTGCGCGCTTACAAGTGCATGGCTTGGTTTGACGCGGCTACAGACATCCTGATTACGCCAACTCGCATATGAATTCTTCGAACTTCCCGCCGGCGCCGCGGGACCTGCTTGAAGTAGAATCGGGGCAAGGCACCGGACGACATGAGCAAACTCCTTTACGCTTGGGAATTCGGCGCGAACTTAGGCCACGTCGGCGCCTTTCTGCCGCTCGCGCGCGCGCTGCGGCAACGCGGCCACGACGTGCGCTGGGCAGTCGCGCATACGGGGCCGGCCGCGCGCTTGCTCGCACGGCAAGGCTTCACCTGGCTGCAGGCGCCGACGTGCCAGGAAACGCCGCGCGCGGGGCCACCACTGTCGTACAACGATATCCTGCTGCGATTCGGCTATGCCAACGGCGAGGATCTGCTCGGCCTGGTCGTCGCCTGGCGCGAACTGTTGCGTTCGACCGGCGCGCAGGCGGTGCTGGCGGACCACGCGCCGACCGCGATTCTTGCCGCACGCACGCTGGGAATTCCCGTGGTGCTTTTTTGCTTCGGTTTCTTCGCCCCGCCGCGGCAGCGGCCCCTGCCCAACATGCGGCCGTGGATAGCGTTGCAGCCCGGCCGGCTCGACGCTTTGGAAAACGAAGCTCTGGCCGGCATCAACGCCGTACTCGCGCACTTCGGCCAACCACCGCTCGGCGCGGTGGCACAACTGTTCGATGTCGCCGAGGATACGCTGCTCGGTTTCCCCGAACTCGATCACTATGCCGATCGCGGTCCTGCGCGCTACTGGGGCAATCTGCCGGACGCCGGCGTCGGCGATGCGCCCGCTTGGCCGGCGCTGCCGGGGAAACGCATTTTCGGCTATCTGCGCACCGGAACCCGGCATCACGAAGCTGCGCTGGCGGCACTGCACGCACTCGGCCAACCAACCGTAGTGTTCTTTCCCGACGCGCCACCTGCGCTGCTCGAGCGCTATGCCGCCCCCCACCTCGTCTTCAGCGCGACGCCGCTCGATTTGGCGCAGACCGCCTGCGAAGCCGACGCGGCCATCACCTATGCCAGCATGTCCACCGCGACAAGTTTGCTGTTGAAGGGCAAGCCGCTGCTGCTGCTGCCCGGGCACCTCGAACAATTTCTGCTGGCACGCCGGATCGAGGAAATGGGCGCGGGCCTGATGGTGAATCCGGAGCAGCCGCCGGCGGATCTCGAGCTGAAGTTGCGACGCCTCCTGCTCGAACCGGACTTCACGCTGAATGCGCAGGCGTTTGCGCACAAGTATTCGAATTTTCCGCAGGACACCGTGATTACCCACCTTGTCCGCCGCATCGAGGAAATCGCGGCGCCCCGAGCGCCGACCGGCGGCTCGAAATTGAGGCGCTTTTCCTGATGCGCGGAATACTGCGCTTCCCCCGAAATTTCGTCTTCCAAGCCTGAGGGGATAGGATAACGAAATTGGAGGGAGCAGATGTTCAAGAGTTCGAAGCAGGAATACACGGCCGAGTTCAAGGAACTTGCCCTCAAGCGCGTCAAGGCGGGACATGGAATCGGGCCGCTGGCCAACCCGAGTCAGGTTCGCCGTCGCCCTGGTCTTGAGTCCCGACCATGACCGGATCCGCTCCCCGCCGGCTGGTAATCTTTGGCGCCAGCAATATCGTCTCCGATCTGTTTGACTGCGCGCTGGCCAACGGCCTGCTTCCGGCCAAGGTGGTGCTGCATTTGCCCGAATCGGCGGGCGAACGGGACATTCCCCTGGCCGCGCGTATTGCTGCGCTGAAAAGACTGTGTGACGCGCCGCAAGTGGAAACGCTGGACACTTTCCAGCCCGGCGCCGGCGAACTTTACCTGCTGGGCCCGACCACGCCGACCCGCGCCAATCTGGCGGCGGAACTCGAGCGACGCTTTGGCCTTCGCTACCATACGCTGGTCCATCCCACTGCTTATGTTTCGCCCCTGGCCCAGCTCGGTCAGGGGGTTTTTGTCGGCGCCAAAAGCGTGATCGGCCCCGGCGCCTGCCTGGGCGATCATGTCTTCGTCAACCGCGGCGTCACTATCGGCCACGATACCCATATCGGATCCTATTCACGGATTCAGCCCGGCGCCAATCTCGGGGGGCTCTGTCGCATCGGCAGCGGTGTCACGATTGCCATCGGCGCAACTTTGCTGGAGCGGCTGGTGATCGGCAATGGTGCGACTATCGGCGCAGGCGCAGTGGCCATCGAGGATGTGCCTGATGGTGCGCTGGTGCTGGGGGTTCCCGCAAAATTCAAGAAGATTTTGTAAGTCGCGCCCTGGCGAGTGTGGCTGCCTGCCGACAAGCCGCCACCAGCGCGGGGCCTGAGGCCTCCAGGTCAAACCGTTCAGCAAAGCGCTGGCCCAGGGCCTTGCCCATTTGAGTACGCAGTGCGGGATTTTCCGTCAGGGCAGCCAGACGCTCCATGTAGGCACGCATGTCGGGTAGCGCCAGTTCGCCCACCTTGTCGCCGCCGTCGGAACCGCTGAAAGCGGTCACCGGCAAGCCTTCGGCCATCGCTTCGGCGACACTGAAGCCGCCTCCCATGCGAGGCGGATTGACGTAGATATCGCAGTTGCGGAAGATGCCAGGCAAGTCGTTGCGGGTCGCGAGCGCACGCACGCGGCGGGGCTCTGCCTGCAGCAAGGCTTGCGGCAGCTTGCCCTCGCCTCCGGCCAAGAACCAGACGACCTGAGGATAGCGGGATAGCAACTGCAACATTCGGCTCGCCCATTCGCCCTTTATCTCATGTTCGAGACGGAAACCTGCGGTGACCCAGATCACGGCTGTTTCGCTCAGTCCGAACTCTGCCCGCGTGACGTGCCACTGTTTTTTGGAGCGTTTTACGCGGTAGGGGTGATATACCGGCTGCGGCGGCGTTTTCGAATCGGGATTCGCCGGTTGCCCCGGCAAGAAATGTCAGTCGCAGGATATCAGCGCGCGCATCGCTGTCCGGCAAGGTCTCGAGGACGTCCAGCACCGACCGTCGCGTGGCTTCGTCCCGAGTTTCAAGCCAGATAGCCATCAAACCGTGCCAGCGTCGGGCGCACCGGGGCTCCTTCAAAGTTCGGTCGAGTGCATCAAGAAGCAGCAGTGTCATATCTCAGCACGCAATGAGCAAATTACGTTACGCTTTGGAATTCGGCGCCAACTTCGGCCACGCCGGCGCCGGCAATATGGCAGATTGGCCGAAGCCCCAAGAAAAATGCATTTTCGGCTATCTGCGCACTGGAACCCGGCAATATCGGATACCGATCGGCAGGGAAGCACTTCTCCGCAGCCCCCTAGCGGCTGAATCGCGGCTCTTTGAGCGTGCCCGATAGCGCCACATTGGCGCGCGCCTGGGCGAAGGTGGATTTGAGTTCGACGGTAAATCGGCCGCCGACATTTTTCCTGGCATCGGCATCGGCGCTGCCGCTCGCGGACACGGGGCTCGCACTGAGCCGGACCTGCTGCAACTGGATCCTGCCGCCGTCGCGGACAAAATTGCCGGAGAGTTCAGTGAAGGCGGTCTTGCCGCCGATGCCGCCGCCCTGCAACAGGAGACCCAGGTCCACCCCGAGCAACGATCCCTTGCGCACGGCGAAAGTTCCTTCCAGGCGCGGCGCCGCGAAAAGCCCGTCGTAGGATTTCGCGCGCATCGCATACACTGCCTTGCCTTCGAGCTTGCCCTCCGCCAGCAGCGCGGGGGCGAATATGCCCGGATCCATCGCCCTCACGCTGAGTTCTCCGCCCAGACTCCAGTCCGTGCCCCACTTGAGCCTGGCGTTGCCGGACAGATAACCGTCGTAGATCCCGCCCTTGAATTCGCTCAGCCTGAGCTCGTTGCGGCCGATTACGCCCTTGGCGCTGAAGTTCTCCAGGATAAACCCGGGGTCAAACACAGTGCTGAATGCATTGGTTTCAAACTCGAACTGCACGCCCTCGCCCCCGGGATTGAGTGTCAGGCTCGTCTTATGGTCCGGCGTATCGAGCGCAATTTTTTGCCAGGCGCCGTCTTCGCCCACGGCAATCCTTGCGTCCATGGCGGGCAGGATGATGGTCTTCGAGTCGATCTTCCCATTCTTCACGATGATGTTTTCGACCTTGAAGTCCTCCCCTTGCGGCTTGCCGAACAGCAAGCCGGCGAGCCCCGCCTCGCTCAGCACCGGCGATACGAGCTCGATCGATCTGAACACCTTCTTGTCGCCGAACAGGCTGCCCAGTTCCGCGACCGCGTTGATCTGCGCCGCCACGAGCTGGCCTTCGTTGCCTACGGAGACGCCGTCCAGGCGCCAGTGCGGCGTTGGCACCAGCGACAGGTGCAGCGCCTTGATTTTCACCGGCTGCTGCAAATGCGCGCCGGCCAGTTTTTCGAACTGGGGTATGTAGCCGTCAAAAGAGACGACATGGATCAGGACCAGGCTTGCGAGCAGGAGCAGGAACAGCCCCAATGCAACCGGCTTGCCCCAGTTGATCGGCGTGCGATACACCGGGATGACTTCTTCGGCTGCGGCCTCCGCTTCCATCGCGTGCACCGCGGCCCCGGCGCGGACGGGTTCCCGCGCCTCGTCCCTGGAACGATTGCCCGTGTCCAGGGGCAATTCGGGCGGCGCTTTCTGTTCTTTTGCCGCTGCCTCCTCCGCCTCCAGTTCCTTCTCCATTTCGGCGAAATGACGCTCGGTCTCTGCATTCTGGGCGTTGAGATTCGCCCGATCCTTGGCGTACTCCCGCTCCCACGCCGCCACGTCATCCGAAGTTTGTTCCGCGACGTGCTCTTGGCCTTGCTCTTGTTCCACTTCGTCCTTGCGGCGGCGCTCGGCTTCGGCCGCGTCGCGCGCCCTCTCTTGCGCCACGCTTCTTTCCCGCTCTTCTGCTTCCCTGCGCGCCTTGGCCTCTGCCTCCTGCTGCACTTTGTCGTCTGCAGCGGCCGAAACTTTCGCAGCCTCGTCTTTCGCGGCAGCACCTGTGCCCAACACGGCATCGAAATCGGTTTCGATACTGACCAAATCGTCCAGTGAAGGTCCGGACTTTGCCTGCGCCTGCAGGCGTGCTTGCTCCTCCGCTTCGCGCCGCGCCTTTTCTTCCGCGTCCTTGCGCGCCTTTTTCTCGGCCACTCGTTTTTCTTGCGCTTCCCTCTGCGCCCGTTCCCCGGCCTCCCGGCGCGACCGGTCTTCCGCGTCCTTGCGCGCTCCGGCTTCCGCTTCGCGCCGCGTCTTTTCTTCCGCCTCGTTGCGTGCCTTTTCTTCCGCGTCTTTGCGCGCCTTTTCCTCGGCCTCTCGTTTTTCTTGCGCTTCCCTCTGCGCCCGTTCCTCGGCCTCCCGGCGCGACCGGTCTTCCGCGTCCTTGCGCGTTCTCTCCTCGGCTTCGCGCTCTACACGCTCAGCGTGTTCCTTCGCCTCACGCTCAGCGCGTTCCTTATCCTTGCGTGCAGCTTCCGCCTTGGCGTGATCTTCGGCCTCCTTGCGCGCACGCTCCTCGGCTTCGCGCTCTGCACGCTCAGCGTGTTCCTTAGCCTCGCGCTCAGCCTGCTTCTTAGCCTCGCGCTCGGCGTCCTCCAGCGCCCTGCGCTCCGCCCCATCCCTTATCTTGCGCTCCGCATCCTCGCGTGCCTTGCGCTCTTCTTCCAGCCTGGCGCGCAATTCATCCGCCTCGCGCCGGGCTTTTTCCTCAGCCTCCTTGCGCTCGCGCTCGGCCTCTTCTTTCGCCTTGCGCTCCGCTTCCTCGCGCGTCTTGCGCTCTTCTTCGAGCCTGGCTTTCAGTTCAGCTTCGACGCGTGCCCTTTCTTCGGCTTCGCGTCGCGCCCGCTCTTCCGCGTCTCGTTTCGCGCGCGCTTCCGCCTCGGCCTTGGCCCGCGCCGCCGCTTCTGCCGCGGCGGCGGCCTTCGCCGTCTCCAGCGCCTCTGCTTTGGCTCGAGCTTCGGCCTCGGCTCGTGCCCGCGCGGCGGCCGCTGCCGCCACGGCCTTCGCCCTTGCTTCCGCTTCGTCTTTCGCCCTCGCGTCCGCTTCGGCCTTGGCACGCGCGGCCGCTTCGGCTGCGGCCTGGGCTTTCTGCCGAGCCTCGTCTTCGGCTTTTTTTGCCAGCGCGGATACCGTGGGGATCGCCATGGTAAAGTCGAGGTTCATATCGCCGCCCGCAGCGGGGCCTTTGGGCGGCGGCGCGGCGGTCTGCGCCGCCTGCGTGAATTCGCGGATGTAGTCGCTCTTGGCGAGCACCTTCAGGGCTTCCTGCAGCTTGGCCTCCGGCACCTTGCCGAGCTTGCTCTGCACATCCCCCACCGTGGCCTTGCCGTCGATCTCTTTGAGGAGGGCGCGCATATCGCGCGACAGGGCGCTGGTTTTCCCGGTCGCCTCCATCAGGCCCTTGGCGGTTTTGGTAAAGACTGTTTTGCGATCCATGCTGCCTCAGTGGCTGAACGCTACCCGTGGCTGAACGCTGCCCTTGCGAGCGACTGATTATAGGGAATATGCAGCGAGCTCGATAGGCAATACTTCACGCTGACTTGTTTGGTTTGCGGACCTTTAGCTGCCCGGCGTTCCATATCCCCCGCCGCCGGGTGTCTCTATGACGAACACCTCGCCTGGCTCTAGTTCCGCTTTGTCGGCGCCGGCGAGCAGGAGCGTGCTGCCATCGGCGCGCTCCACCCAGTTGCGCCCGACCTTGCCCGGTTCGCCGCCGGCCATGCCATAGGGAGGAATGCGGCGATGCCCGGAGAGGATCGCGGCCGTCATGGCTTCGAGAAAACGCACCCGCCGCACCACACCGTTGCCTCCGTGCCACTTGCCCATCCCCCCCGAGCCGTGGCGAATCTCGAAACTCTCCAGCATCACCGGAAAGCGCCATTCGAGCACCTCGGGGTCGGTGAGACGGGTGTTGGTCATGTGCGTGTGGACGCCATCGGTGCCGTCGAAGCCCGCGCCCGCGCCCGAGCCGCCGCAAATGGTCTCGTAATACTGGTGTTCCGCGTTGCCGAAAGTGAAATTGTTCATCGTGCCCTGGGACGCGCCCATCACGCCCAAGGCGCCATAGAGGGTGTCGGTGATGCATTGCGAGGTCTCGACATTGCCCGCGACCACCGCCGCCGGGTAGCGCGGCCGCAGCATGCTGCCCTCCGGAATGATGACGTTGAGCGGCTTCAGGCAGCCTGCGTTGAGCGGAATGTCGTCGTCCACCAGAGTGCGGAACACGTACAGCACGGCCGCCATGCATACCGCCGAGGGCGCGTTGAAATTGTTCGGCAACTGGGGCGAGGTCCCGGTGAAGTCGATGGTCGCGCTGCGCGCCGCGCGGTCGATGCCGATCTTGACGCGGATCAGGCCGCCCGAGTCCATCTCGTAGCTGAACTCGCCCGGCTTGAGCACATCGATCACGCGGCGCACCGCCTCCTCGGCATTGTCCTGCACGTGGCGCATATAGGCGTGCACCACCTCGAGTCCGAAATGCTCGACCATGCGGCGCAGTTCCTGCACGCCTTTTTCGTTGGCCGCGATCATGGCGCGCAGGTCGGCGAGATTCTGCTCGATGTTGCGCGCCGGGTATTTGCCCGAGGCGAGGAGCGCGACGGTTTCTTCCTCGCGCAGGCGCCCTTCCTCGACCAGCAGGAAGTTGTCGATCAGCACGCCTTCCTCTTCCACCACCTTGCTGTCGGGCGGCATCGAGCCGGGGGTAATGCCGCCGACATCGGCGTGGTGTCCGCGCGAGCCGACGTAGAACAGGATGCCTTTTCCGGCGTCGTCGAACACCGGCGTGATCACGGTGATATCGGGCAGGTGCGTGCCGCCGTTGTAGGGCGCGTTGAGCATATAGACGTTGCCCGGTGAGATCCTGCCGGCATTCTCGCGCATCACCGTCTTGATCGATTCGCCCATCGAGCCCAGATGCACCGGCAGGTGCGGTGCGTTGGCGATCAACTGCCCCTGGGCGTCGAACAGCGCGCAGGAAAAATCGAGCCGCTCCTTGATGTTGACCGAGTAGGCGGTGGCCTCCAGCCGCAAGCCCATCTGCTCCGCGATCGACATGTACAGGTTGCTGAATACCTCCAGCATCACCGGATCCACGCTGGTGCCGATGGCGACGCGCGCGGGGCGCGCCTCGACGCGCTTGAGCAGCAGATGGGCTAGGGGCGTGACCTCGGCCTGCCAGCCGGGCTCGACCACGGTGGTGGCGTTGGCCTCGGCGATGATCGCCGGCCCTTTGACTTTGTCGCCGGGTTGCAGCGCGTCGCGCAGGAATACCGGCGTGCGATGCGATTTGCCGCCGCTGTGCATGACCACTGTGTCCGCCGCTTGCGGCGCGGTGTCCGCCGCTTGCGCCGGGCCGCTGCGCGCTCGCGCGGCCGGCGCAGCTTCGTCAGGTGCGTCGGACACCCCTATGGCCTCGACCGAAACCGCTTCCGCGAGCAGCGCACGCTTGGGCATGAGGAAGGAATAACGTTTGCGGTAGGCGCTCTCGAACTGCTCGACCATGTCCGCAATCGAGCCGAAATCGACGACCAGCGCGGAATCGGTGCCGTCGTAGCGCAGGTGCACGCGCCGGACGATGCGCATGCGGTCCTGCGGCACGCCCTGGCGCAGGAGTTCGTCGGTCGCGGGAATAGCCAGCTTCCGCAATGTGTCCTCGAGCAGGCGCAAGTTGCCTTGCGTAAGCGCAACCTCCACTGCCTGCTCGCGCATGACGGTGATGTCCGCGAGGCCCATGCCGTAGGCCGAAAGCACGCCGGCGAGCGGGTGGATGAACACCTGGGTCATGCCCAGCGCATCGGCCACCAGGCAGGCGTGCTGGCCGGCCGCGCCGCCAAAGCAACACAGCGTGTATTCGGTCACGTCATGGCCGCGCTGCACCGAAATCTGCTTGATCGCATTCGCCATATTGCCCACGGCGATATCGACGTAGCCCTCGGCTACCTGCTCCGGCGTGCGCGTATCGCCCGTGGCCTGCTTGATTTCGCGCGCCAGATCGGCGAACTTGCGCCGCACGACCTCGGCATCGAGCGGCTCGCCGCCGCCGGGCCCGAACACCGACGGGAAGAACTTCGGCTGGATCTTGCCCAGCATGACATTGCAGTCGGTGACCGCCAGCGGGCCGTTCTTGCGATAGGAGGCCGGCCCCGGGTTGGCCGCGGCCGAATCCGGGCCGGCGCGGTAGCGCGCGCCGTCGAAATGCAGGATCGAGCCGCCGCCCGCCGCCACCGTGTGGATGCTCATCATCGGCGCGCGCATGCGCACGCCCGCGACCTGGGTTTCGAAGGCGCGCTCGAACTCGCCGGCGTAATGCGATACGTCGGTCGAAGTCCCGCCCATGTCGAAGCCGATGATTTTGTCGAACCCGGCGAGGAGCGAAGTGCGCACCGCGCCGACGATGCCGCCCGCCGGCCCGGAAAGTATCGAGTCCTTGCCCTGGAAGCGGCGCGCGTCGGTCAGACCGCCGTTCGATTGCATGAACATCAGGCGCACGCCTTCCAGTTCGGCGGCCACCTGCTCGACGTAGCGCCGCAGGATGGGCGAAAGATAGGCATCGACCACGGTGGTGTCGCCGCGGCTGACGAGCTTCATCATCGGGCTCACCTCGTGCGACACCGAGACCTGAGCGTAGCCGATGGCGCGCGCCATTGCCGCCACCTGTTTTTCGTGCTCCTGGTAGCGATAGCCATGCATGCACACGATGGCGATCGAGCGATAGCCCTCGTCATAGGCAGCCTGCAGATCGCGCCGCGCCGCCTCGGTGGCGAGCGGCGCCAGCACTTCTCCGTGCGCGCCGACGCGCTCTTCGATTTCGACCACCTTTGCGTAGAGCAACTCGGGCAGGACGATGTGGCGGGCAAAAATCTTCGGCCGGTTCTGGTAGGCGATCCTCAGCGCATCGCGAAAACCCCGGGTGATGAACAGCACCGTGCGCTCGCCTTTTCGTTCGAGCAAGGCATTGGTGGCGACCGTGGTGCCCATTTTCACCGCTTCGATTTTCTCGCCGGGAATGGGCGCATCGGCGGCGACGCCGAGCAGATGGCGAATACCGGCGAGCGCGGCATCGCGATAGTGCTCGGGATTCTCCGATAGCAGCTTGTGCGTGACGATGCCGCCGTCGGGGCGGCGCGCGACGATGTCGGTGAAGGTGCCGCCGCGGTCGATCCAGAATTGCCAGCGTTGCTGTGTCATGGGAATTATAAGATGGGCGGGACCACAGTCGGTCTGATGCACGCAACGATACGCTTCTGCCAGGATGCGGAAATCATATCATGCTCATTCTTGTATGAAACCCCCACGCCGTGTTTGGTGTTTACCATAACCGTGTTTTCTGTACGGATGCGCTTTTCATCCGTACAGAAAACACCTACGGCGTCATTATACGGTTGCGGACGGCAAAAAAGGCCGCGAAAGAATGACG